>Ga0116231_10008895_pt1 | contig 17332 bp, 13 predicted proteins | sample S1TSphgellanicum_2_FD_89695 | JGI IMG/M metagenome (GOLD analysis project Ga0116231, IMG submission 89695) | Host-associated microbial communities from peat moss isolated from Minnesota, USA - S1T2_Fd - Sphagnum magellanicum MG | ecosystem: Host-associated > Plants > Peat moss > Unclassified...
ACACCAAAGGCGGATATAAAAACCTTCCCCCCCCCCCCCCCCCCCCCCCAAACTACCGAAAGAACCGACGATTATATAGAGGAGCATGTTTTCAAAAATTTCCAAAACTTTCGGGAACCAAGGTTCAAAATGTCAGAACCAAGGTTTTGGGTTTTTTCACGTCGGGTAAGGGAGTAAATACCCGGATTGATAACCTAAAGGTACACACGGCTGGTTCTGATACCCGCACAACGTCGGTGGGAACCACTGCGCATTCGGGGTGGCTGGAGTGGCGTAGCCACGGGTGTCCGAAGGTCATGAGTACCACTAGTGTAACATAAACTACTTGCATTATGGACATGATGAATGGCTCCCTCATACTTTTTATGGATGCCATGATATTTTTTGAAAATGTACATTTAAAAAATTAAAAAGACCATATAAAAAAAATTGTTACATAAAATTTCAAATTATCTACACATTTACTAAAACCCCATGGCTAGGGGAAAAAATCTCTAGAATTATGTAATTTATATAAAGATTCTTATTTTAAACTTAAAGCGCAACTTTGAAAATGTGAAAAAGAGGAGAGAATAACAATAAGAGGAACTAAAGGTTTATCAATTTAATAATCAATTCTATAAATGTAATAAATTTATGGAATGTATTCTAATAGTTAAATTAATCAATGAAATTTAATTATATGATTATTTAATTTCACTTGTATAAAAAAGAATTAAGAATAATGACAAAGATGTTGGAGGCTTATAATCAATTTGATAATCATTTATATAAATATACATTTATAATCATTTGAAAAATATAGAATGTACTTTAATAATTAAATAAAAAATTAATTTTTAATTTTAAGATTCATTTTGAAAAGGAAGATTTTCAAAAAGTATGTGAGAAAGAGATAAAGATAATGGAAAAAGAGGTGAAGATTTTGAAAATATATTTTGAAAAATAGTTGTAAAAGTTTTGTCTTTCATGTAGGTGGGTAGGGATGAGGAATGAGGTAACTAGGCTTGGAAGAGGTAGTTATTATTTGATGACATAAACATACATACATAGATAATGACAAGAATTATGTGATGAACCCATCAATTTTCATTAGTGCTTGATTACTTCTCAAAAAAAAAAATTAAAAAAATTCTAGAATTTTCATAACTTAGTGATTTTTTTTCAGAAGATGAAAAAAATGCAAATTTTGTAAATTCTAGGGTTTAGGGCCATTTTTTGAAATAATTATAATTGAATTAACCACATGTAGACCTAGAAACTTCCTAGGTCATCACTTGTAGTAGCACTTTTGTAAAAATGTTAAAGCCCACCTACGAGGGTTGCCATTTAGTGCTAATTAATGCTAGAGATCCTCACCAATGGACCTACTTGAAAAATTTGAAAAAAAAAAAAAAACCAAACCATGCTCACAAACCTATCAAAGCCATTTATGGTACCTTGGCACCTTCAACACTAATTATATTATTATTATTAGAAATGTTGAAATTTTGAACAAATGTTTTTCAAAGAATTTTTTGTTTTGGGTGAAGGAAAATAAAGAATCTTTTTTTAAAATTCTGAAATTTAAAATGTTTCCACATGGAACCTTCAAAATAAAATTAGTTATTTTACATTAAAATGTTGGGAACTTACAATGGTACTACAAAGTTTAAAGTAGAAGGTAACTGAAGACAAAGAATCCAACTACAAACTAAAACACCCAAGCAAGTAATTTCAATACTAAAATCTCCTATACTTGTTGTTTAAACACACTAAACTCAAGCCTATTCCAAGCCCCCATCTCCATTGGTACATATACCAATGCTATAAACCTTCAAACCTTTGTCTCTAAAAAGACAAGATTTCCTTAAAAAAACACACAAACACAAACAAAAGAAACACACACACACACACACACATACAAAACACACGTTTGATGAATTGAGCATGAAGGTGCCATTTGGCTCCCACAAAAGATCCCATCTTCCTTTGTCATATGTTTCAGTGGGACCCAACTTCCAAGTGTGGAAGAATTGAAGGAAGTGATTGAAGAAGAAGAAGTTGGAGTATGAAAGTGCTTGCTCTTGCCATTTGTCTCCCTAGAGAGAGAGAGAGAGAGAGAGAGAGAGAGTGTGTGTGTGTGTGTGTGTGTTCCCTTCCGTGTTTTGTGTCCAGGTTTTGTTGGGTATGTGGGACCCAACAAGGCTGGCTATAAGTCTCCTCGTCTCTTGGTTCCAAGAAAGAGTCAATAACAGCCCAATTCCTACATGGGTTTTTTCTTGTGATGTGGTGGAGGGTCCACAAGGGAAGTGATTGATGCCCAGACTGAAGGAAGGAAGGAAGGAAGGAAGGAAGGAAGGAAGGAAAGAAAGAAAGAAGGAAGGGATTCTAGTCTCTTGAAGTGTTTTTAGTAAGGGATTCAGAGCTGTACTTGTTTCCCCTTCTTCCCCTTCCTCCCTCACCCTCTCTTTCTTTCTTTCTTTTTGCAACAGATTTGCAACAGATATACCAACAACAGCAACAGCAGCAGCAGCAGCAGCAGAAGAGGTTTTGGAGTTTTTGGCAGCGGGGTTCAAGCTCCTTTCTTTCAAGTCACATCATGGCTCGGGTAAAATACAAACTACATTTCCATCTTCTTGTTCTTCTTTCCTCACAAAACTGTTACTGTTGTTGTTGTTTGTCGCCCAGCTTCTTCACCCAGATGAAAGTTTGATGTACAATCGTCATGGATTTTTGGCTTCTTTTTCTTCTTTGTCCCAGGATCTGAAATGGGTGTCTCTCCTTTTGGACCATTGTGGTCAAGGATGGTATTGTACTTGTCTGTGTCTAGCTTCCCAATCTCTGGATGATTCCTTTCTTCTCTTTGTCAGGTGTTGTTGACTCTTTGATCTAACCTACTACCACTTCGGGTCTGGAAATTTCTTATCCCTAATAGGCTAGGAGACTTGGTCCTTGCTTGTTATGGCTTCTCTCTCTCTCTCTCTCTCTCTCTCTCTCTCTCTGTGTCTGTTATCGTCTTCCTTTCTGAATCTACAGATGTAGAAGTTGTAACCTTGTAATCTGTGATTGGGATTTGAATCACAAAAATGTGCAAATCTTTCTTATGGAAAATTGTTGTTTCTTGGCACTGAAATTGGGTTTCTAGTGTATGTGGAGATGCCATTGTGACTTCCAGTTGTTGTGCTTGCTGTCTTCTTTTTCATGCAGATTGGGTTAATTCCCACATATTCCGATAGTCTTTTTCCCCCCCTGCCCTAGTTTTTCTTGCCTTGATTCCAGTGGACACAAATGTTTTGGGCTTCTTTGCTGTCTCCTAAACTTTTCTTCAGCTTTCACAATTCTCATTTGGCACGTCTCATCTCTTCAGATTCTTGTCATTGGGAAAAAGTGTACAATCAGACCTACCCATCACAGCATTTGTGAGCAATCATATGTTAGTCTGCTTTGAAGTTCCTCAATTTGATGGAATCCAAATCAGGACTTGTCAAGTACCCATTTTGCCACAAATCTGAACTGTCAGTCAGTGTGTGCATCCAAGAAGCTGGGGTGATTGACAAATGGATTTGCAATCAATTTTTTGTAGGGAGCAAGAATCTTATTGGAGCATGCAAAGAAGGCTGGATATGCAGCCAGATATGCCCGATCATATCAGACCACAGTTACTAAATCCACTACGGTAACTGAGATTTATCATTCTAATTCTGTATACAATGTTCCACTTGGTTGATTGGTTGGTTCGTGAAAGTTTTTCTGTTTTTATTATGCTTGCAATACTAGTCCTTTACCCAAGTGGGGTTCTCTTCAGCAGTTTCTCGTGTGCAGGACTTGCGATCACGGCTTGAAGAGTTGGTCCCACAAGAGCGGGTGAGAGCCTCTTTGATTTTTTACATTTTCCATTCCTTTACTGTTGATTTTTCATGGAAATGAGTAAAATAAAAATCAAACTGTCTGGAATCAAAAAATTTCCATTGGATGATGGTTTCTGTTGGACTTTCAAGAAAGTTTTTTTTTCCAGCAGATGATATTTTGTTGGGCTTTTGAGAACTAATTTGAAGGACTTTCCACAGGAGCGACTGAAGGAGATAAAATCCAAGTATGGCAAAGTCTCTCTAGGTGACACAACAGTGGATATGGTATGTCATTAAACACACTCCTACTATGTGTAACTTTAGATCAGGAAGTTGCTATTTATCAAGATTTCTAAACTCCTGAATATCAAGCGCTGAACAATAAGTGCTGGACCATAAATCCTTATTTCAAAAGCAATGTGCCTGTGACAGACTTGCACAGTGTTTGTTTGCATCTGTCCTATAGTTTCTGACTGACTGTGAAAACATATATTTGTGGGTGTTTGATAGGCTATTGGAGGAATGCGAGGTATCAAAGGCATGCTTTGGGAGACCTCACTGCTCGATCCTGATGAGGCATGTTACCCTATTATTATTGTTTCATACATATGTTGCATCTCAGTAGTGCAATCTATTATGCCTCTGCTGTGAAGAAGAAGAAGAAGAAGTGTGTTGGGTACTGATGAATCCCTGAGTGTATGGTACTTCTCCAAGTAATTTGGGCTTATCCATGAACACATACTGATCTGGTGTTGTGATACAATCTGACACTCCAAAGCTATCTGTTTGGCTTTTACCATGATTTGGGTATCATGCTTTCGCATTCAGCATTGGCTCTTTGAACTATATCAGACTGACAGTAGATTATTTTGCTCTTCTTTTCCTGCAGGGAATTCGCTTCAGGGGCCTTTCAATCCCTGAGTGCCAAGCCAAGCTTCCAGGTGCTAAAAAGGGAGGTGAACCACTTCCTGAAGGTTTTCTCTGGCTACTTGCCACTGGAGAGGTACATCATTTGTTTCTGCATTTACATATGATTTGTGTATGTGGTAATCACAGTGTAAAGTCAGTAAGTTGTTGCTACCAAGTCCTTGCTTGTTGAGGTGTATGGTCCGCTGCACTCACATAGACTGGTGTGTGGCAGCTGGCTGTAGGTGAAATCTGTCAATCTTTAGATTTAGCTAGTGATTTTTATTTTTTCTTTGATGTATTTATTCAGTTGAGTTCAGGTTGCTGAACAGCAATAATGCCCAACTGTGTGTGGCTACATTGTTTTTCACCTTATGAATTTTTTTTGTGTTTCTGCTGCAGTGCAAATTGAAGGAGAAAGTCATGTTTTTTCACTATTGCTGCTCTGTTGTCTGTTTCAAGCTTTTGTGTCTATCAAAAGTGTTGATAATGTTTGAGTTTATCACCACTTCAGGCCTGCACTTTCTGAAATCTGCACCTCTTGGAATGATGACAGTTGCCGAATAAGGAGCAAGTGGATGCAGTGACTGCAGATTTGCGATCTCGTTCCAAAGTCCCAGGTGGGTGTACTTAGATTTCTCAGTGTAGAGTCTTCCCTGTCATGAATTTGTAGGAACTTAGTAGTTCAGGATTATCAAAGAGCATTCATGCTTACCACTACATCAAAAACAATGAAAATTTTGTGTAATGTCAGATTAGATATCTAACTTTTCACCCTTGCCCCCTTTCTGTGCTGCATGCATCCTTTGTCTGGCTTCTTGTATGAAGACTGCTGGAAAGTAGCATTTGGGTTTTTCATTTCAAAATACCAGAAATCTTTTGTGGGGAATAATAGCATTATTTTTGTGTTAAACCCAAGTTCTCTACAGGCCATGTATTTGATGTGATAAATGCACTCCCGAAGACAGCTCATCCAATGACACAATTCACGGCTGGCATCATGGCTCTCCAGGCATGTCTCGGAAGTTCTCTTTCCTGCTGCATCATATTTTTTGCAACTGCCTTTGCAAGATCATGTCTTTGGACACTTAATGATGCACCCACCCCCACCCCACAAACAGCTAAAACTTTGCTTTTATGATCCTCACTTTATGATTCTGACAATTGTTGTGCCATCTGATGATGTATACAGACTCAAAGTGAATTTGCCAAGGCTTATGAAACAGGAATTTCAAAGACCAAGTGAGCATACTTGGTTTGATTGCATGCTTCTGGAAATGTTTTTTTGCTTACTTAGTACTCACCTACATGTTTGTATTTCAACTGTGGAACATAAAGGTGTCTAATTTTGGTGACTGACAATTTTGTGTAAGTTGCACAGATACTGGGAGCCCACATATGAGGATGCAATGAATTTGATTGCCCGTCTGCCTGAGGTTGCAGCCTTCATCTACCGGAGGTATGTGTACTTGCTTCTTTTGTAAATGCTTTTGGGTTTTGTGGGTTCAGTTTATACCTTTGAACCCAATCGTGAACCCTGCACCCTGGAGTTCTCAAATATATGTGAGGCTGTAGAAACCAGTGAGCAGGTGGCTTGCAATCGACCAATGTGATTGCTTAGAGTCAATGGGATGTAAAAGAAAGGGAAGGAGGAAACAATGCATATGCAATTCTGAGGAATTGAAGGTGTTGTTGCAGGATATACAAGGGAGGTGAGTTGCATGGGGCAGACCCCAATCTGGACTATGCTGCAAATTTTGCACAGTTGTTGGGCTTTAAGGAGGAGCTCATGCATGAACTCATGCGCTTATACATCAGCATTCACAGGTTATCTTTTAGTCTCTGTTTTTTTTCAAACCTTCCTTCCTTCCTGCCACATTCTGTAAACACTTTGGGTTCCATAAATCTTGGCATAACAAGGATTTCAGTTCACAGCACTCTTTGCTGTTGACCTGAGCAGTAGGGATGTGTTGCTGCTGGCAGTGATCATGAGGGAGGGAATGTGAGTGCTCACACCGTACATCTTGTAAGTGCAGTTTTTCCTTTCAGTCTCTGTTTAGAGCTGTCAGCTAGATGCCATCACTTGTCCATCCATTCATTCATTCTGGGTTGTCAAGGTTCATTTTCCTCTTGAACCCTTTCCTTTCTTGAGCAATTTTGAAAACTGTGGCTTTTTTGTTCTCAGGTTGGAAGTGCTCTATCAGACCCATATCTCTCATTTGCTGCTGGAATCAATGGCTTAGCTGGTCCTCTTCATGGCCTTGCAAACCAGGTACCTTTCAAAGAAGTCTATGATATCATGTGATTGTCAGTCTTTTGTTTGACAACTCCTAGTGGGCATGCTTGGCTTGATCATTTGCAGAGGTTCCATGGCTGACTATTTATTGACAAGACCATCCCATCCTGGTTACTCATATGTGCAAAGGTGGCAGGAAGTTCTGAGGTGGATTCAAGAAGTGGTGGCAGAGATTGGGAGTGATGTCACCGCTGAACAGCTTTCTGAATATGTGCACAAAACCTTGAAAAGTGGCAAGGTAAAGGAAGCAAACCTCCTAACATGGATATAATGGACAAAAATCCTTGAAACCTAGTTTGCCACAAAGGAGTAGGTCAAGGAAGATTCTGCATAGAGCTTGGAATCACTTCTTTGCAACCAAAGCTTAAGTCTTTTGCAGCCATTCAATCTTGCTATGGATTTACTTGGTTCTGATCTCTTTGTCCTGACAGTTGGAAATGTGTTACAATCAGCAGTGATGGAGCAAGTCACATAGAGGATCTGTTTGTGTCCTTGTTTGTATCTGTGTGCGTGGAAGGACTAGATGCTACAGGTGAAAGACTCCCCATTCACAGATGGAGGACTCTGACATAATCCAGTTGGGTCATGGGTGTAGGTGGTGCCTGGCTTTGGGCATGCAGTACTGAGAAAGACGGATCCTCGTTATATGTGCCAGCGTGAATTTGCCCTCAAGCATCTTCCAAACGATCCCTTGTTCAAAATGGTTAGTGCAATGCTCCTCCCTCTTCATCCACCATTTTTGCTTGAAAATAGCCATGACTTGACTGAACAATAGTATGGATTATTTCATGAGCAAATTGGTTTGAGGAGCTCCATGTTTTGAATTTGGTCCCAATGTTTTTTTTCCCTGGATGGTTTTTCTTCCTCAGGTCTCAAAGTTGTTCGAGGTTGTTCCACCAATTTTGCTCGCAGGTGGCAAGGTAAATCATCGATCTGCATAGAGACTTGACTTTATGCGGTGTTGGTCCCATGTTCTCATGGCTCTATTGCTGCACAAGGTGCTATAGCTGAAGGCGAGAATGCAGTAGGGTCTAAACAGGGATAAAATGACCCAAAGGTGCCTCCTTTGTCCTGAATTGGTAGTCCTGAAAACGGACTGATGAGCTGATGTTGCAAATTGGGATTGGTTGGTTTCTCTGTTTTTAGGATTTAGGGTTTAGGTGTTAGGGTCATACCCTAAACCCAAAACCCTCTAGTTACATTGCTTGAACTATGCTTAAAAGCACTCATTACACAGGCCTTAACAAGTTCTTTTGGGTACTCTACACTCAATTAGATTCATTTCAAATTTATCAGTGTTACAATGTTATATTTAAAAACATTCTAAAAAACATGTCACAAATTTTCAACATCAACTTACTTTATCACCTTAAAGCTTGCAAAATGAACATTTACAAAATAAGGATCAATTACACTTGGAAGTGTGCCATTTTAGTGTGACTACGCACCCCAACAGGAAAAGTTTTGAGTGGGAGTGCAGGTGAAGAACCCATACCCCAATGTGGATGCACACAGTGGTGTCTTACTTCAATACTTTGGCCTGAGAGAACAGAAGTAAGTTCTGCACTAGAACCAATTGGTTTCTAACTGAAAAACTTTCTCCTTCAGTATTGTGTTTTGAGAGAGGATTATGCAGCAGTACAAACCCCTGTTGTTTATTGGCTCTGGTGGGTATATGTCTAATCTAATTGGGTGTTGCTTACTGCAGCTACTATACAGTGCTGTTCGGGGTGGCTAGATCCTTGGGTGTGCTTTCTCAGGTAGGTTGTAAAACTGGTTTGAAATGGTCATGTTCTGCACATTTCAAGTCTGGAAGAAGATGGTGAGAGGCAATTACAGTGACAACTACGTTGCTGGAAATTTTTTTTGTGGGTCATCAAAGAGAATTAATTCCATCTGCGATTTGGGAGTATTTGTTAACTGCCTGTTTTACCCTTTGTTGAATATGCAGCTGATTTGGGACCGGGCACTGGGCCTTCCAATTGAGAGACCCAAGAGCATGACTTTTGAATACATTGAAAATTACTGCAAGTCCAAGGTTGCCTAAGGCTGAATGAAGAAGCAACAATTGAAGAAGATCTGCTAGGGTCATCATGACAACAACGTTCAAGATAAGTTGCAGCTGTAACAGGATTCTGATGTATTTGGGTTTCTTGGGTCACACTAACATCAATTCCGCACTTCAGTAATTTGTTAATGACGATCACATGGGTTGCAGAAATTTTGATGTTTGTGGTTGGAATTGAAATGATTCTTTTACTTGTGTGAGCATCCGTGGTGTCACCCTTAAGCAATCAGCCTACAGCTAAACCAGTAATTGTTATGTAATTGAGTTTCTTATTGGGCTTTGTATTAGTCATAATCAGCTTTAGGGGCTGTCTTGATGACATGTCTCTTCCTAATTGGACATGCACACTTGAGTTATATTCTGTATCCAATTGCGTGCTCACAGTTTACTTTACATCCATAAACTGCTGAGTACATCGATAGAAAGGGTATGTTTCATCCACACGCAGAAACAAAATGACCAGAAAAGTGGGCAAAAGCTAGAAGGAGCCAGTCATCTTTACAGTACCTAAAGCTGGTTATGTGCAGTAACTGGCTTGAGCTGGTTGGTTAGTGGGAATAGTCTTGATGCTACCATGCCTCAACTATTTGCAGTAACTAGTGAGCTCTTGCCGATTACCTTAGTCCATATCACCTTCATTGTTCAAAGCTCTAGCTCTCAAAGAGGAGGTAAAAAAATCAAATGCCAAGAGTGGAAAAGACAGTTTGGACTTCTGGGTTTCCTCATCTTGCTGATTCATTCATCACCAAGTGTGTAGAAATTAGGAATTGGGATACCTCTGAATTGGAAATAATTTGTGTAAATCCATCAGACTGAAAAATGATTGGATGTTTGTGTTCATTTCTGAGTCTTATGAAACAATTTGATAGTTAAAACAAGTAGCTCGTTGTGTAATGACTCTGCCCTTTTTTTTTTGGCAGGTTCAAACTTCAAACTAAAAACTTTCCTTACACTAGACATAGAGCTTTCTCATCTAGACGTGTGTATTTCTATGGAACATGCACATCCACAAAATGCACATATAAGAGTACTGTAGATGTCACTCACACATTGTGTCAAGTTTGAGACAACAACTCTGCCACCAACCATTGTTTTGGGTAGCAAGGTAGCAACCTACCTTGTATGATCGGGCTTTGGGTGGGGCGGGAGGGCAGGTATGTGGCTACTCTTAATGCCAGTGAACGGGATATAGGAGGCTGATTCTGCCAGGCACTTGGGGCGTGTCCTTTTTGACTACTGGACTCACCCAGGAAGTGTTTGCCTGATAGGATCAAGCCATCTATGGCCCATTCTATTGTACGTATGTACATACATACATACATACATACATACATTCAAGGTACTTCCAGAAAGCCAAGTACACACGAATCTGATATCCCGAATCATAATATCTGCAGAGTTCAGTCATGTTTCATCCCCTTGATTCTCCCAGTCATGTTTGCACTCTTGTCAGCTCCCTTGGAAGTTTGCACATTGCAGGGTTTGGAAAATAATAGTAAGTAAAGCCGTCTAGAACATGAGAAACATTGATGGAAGCTCAAATACTACTGTGTGTATGGGTGGAGCAGGTTTAAGCTTTGTCATCTAAGCTTTGTTATCTAATAAGAGCATCTCCACCCATAAATCAATAATGGCGTTACATACTAAATTAGATGAAGTGCAACCATTAAATAACACGAGACTAAGTTTTCAACAAAGGAATATGCATATAGGGATACAAGGCACTTCATACGCATTGATAAACAAAAATGACTCTGTTTTTATAGATGAGTCATTACATAACATGAAACTCCAGTTTCGAGTTTCAAAATAGCCTTACGATACAAGGCTCTCCAAAAGGACAAGTAAAATACAGTAAACCCTAAACTTTATTTCATTAGTTTGGCATGGGACCACTTGATGATGCAAAACTCTCACAATTTGGAAAAGGTTTTGCAACTGGAGACAAATTTTCTTAACAATTGAGCATGAATGCTAGAAATGGTTTCAAGTGCGAACAAATCACTCTGAAACTGAGGAGCTTGTCACACACTCATGAATCCATCCTATCATCATCTTCAGCTTCTTCATAATACCATAGACAATGTTGGCCAGATTCAGAGCATGTCTGTCCAATCAATAATTAATTAATTAATTCTGAAATTTTCATTTATATTCAAGAGTGTCCCAAAAGACATTTCATTTTCCTTCACTAATAGTTTTTTTTTTTTTTTGGGTGAAATTTTTTGGAATTTCTAAAAATAATATAATTTGTGTGAAAGTTGCCAAGGTACTTTGAGAGTTTTTTTTAATGAAAAACCCATTCATTCATTGAATTGCAAAAGAAGTTGTCTAGAAGGAGGGTTTAGGGTTTAAAAGTTGTCTAGAAGAGAGGGGGGTGGGGGTGGGGGTGGGGGGGGGAGAGAGACTCACAACTGAGGTTAGAATCCAGGACCCACCAGTGCATCATCCCTTGGATACCCCTTATGACTCAGGTCTGGATGAACCACTCAACTAACTCATCAGTTACCAAGGTTCCACCTTGGTACCCGATGCTGGAAATCCTCTTCTAACATGACCTAGGTAAGTCCATTGATGTATGTGTGAAAACATCATTGGTTAAGCGGGTAGGGAATGTAAGTGGTTACTATGTAGGTAGGTAGGTAGGTAGGTAAGGCAATTGGTGACTAGTCTACTAAGCAGTAGGTAGATGGGTGTGGATGGTTAGTACATAGTTAACAATCGTGGTTAAGTAAGGGACAGAAAACTGTACTTCTTATTTCTGTCCATAGTCCATTCATTCATCCATCCATCCTGCATGGTGCTATAGTGGGTGCTGGTTTTCAGATAACTTGTAAATTTGTTGTTGTTGTTGTCATCATGTTGTGATTAATTGTGCCTGGCAAGTTCTCTACTTGGAGCTGCTGAACTCGGGTCATTAAAATTCTCTCATATTGCATTTATGAGTATATATTTCTACCAATATCTGACAATTTGTTTCATACTTGGAGCTGCTGAACTTGGGTCATTAAAATTCTCTCATATTGCATTTACGAGTATATATTTCTACCAATATCTGACAATTTGTTTCATACTTGGAGCTGCTGAACTCAGGTCATTAAAATTCTCTCATATTGCATTTATGAGTATATATTTCTACCAATATCTGACAAATTTGTTTCATCATGCATGAGTAGTAGTAGCCTAATCCTTTCCCAATGGCCATAGTTGCAGCAAAAGCACAGAAGAACTGACATGAAAATTTTGTCATCTATTTTATTTTCTTTTAAATTTGTTGAAAAAGATGGATAACCTACTAAACCTTGCAGTCAGTGAGCAAGTGAGTGAGTGAGTGCGCAAGAACTTTATTTGTGTTCTGGCACCCGATTGTGCCATTGTGCCCAACGGCTAGCCTCTTTCACTACTTTCAACAGAAATATATGGCATTTCTTTACGGCCCCCATTTTCCAATGGCAATAGTGGGTCTTGGTACTTGAGCATTGAAAGAACACGTATTATCATTAACGTTGAAAATTGGGGTAAACATGACATAAATTTCTAGTAGAAATGGATGGAATCACAAAGTTTACCTCACACATGTGTATGTCGTGACCATGGGTTTTGTTTTTGTCTTTTATTTTTGTTTTTTTCAATTTTGTGATGTAGCCACACTAATGATCATCCACAAGAGAGAATAGCCAAATTTGATTAAAGATCAGAGAGGAAAGTAAAAATTTGAAAGAATCCTGCTATAATTTGGCAAACTACTAGAACCTATTGTCTAAACACTGTGATTTCAAGAAAAAAAAAAAAAATCCTGAAATCTAGTGACTTTAGCCCATTTTCCTCACAAAAATCCTTTGTATGAATGAGTCCCATTGGATTTTCTTTTGTCACCAAGTGACAAAAATTTGCCTGAACCAGGCATCTACCAAATATGGCTTATTCAACATGAATATGTGTCAAAATTTATGTAAGGTTAAACCTTATGATGTTGTCGTGCTTTGTGCCATAATAACCCTTATATGCTACCCTCTTGATTATTTCTTTTCACCTCTTAGCTCCCTACATTTGCATGAGATGTGTGGCAAACTATATAACCCATGATTTTAGCCTAGTTTTGCGATTTGAATATATTCAACCCATTTTGAATTTTGCTTAAGTTTTCAACTGTGATTTGCTACAATTCACCTATGCTTGTTTTGCAATAGACGAATTACAATCCTTTGGGCTTTTATTCCAATCCTAGGTCTTTCCCATCAGCTAAACCTGTGTTGGATTGTTAGCTGCTTGCTGCTTGTTCTACAAGCTATGTTGAAATGCAGTTTTGGGATGAAAATTTGTTAAAATTTGCAAAATTTTACATGGGAACCAGGAATGGTGTTTTTTTGTTTTGCTTAATTGTTTTTAATGTATTTCTTAATATTGTTGGAATCTGGACATATCAACATTTTTCTACTTCCCAAAGCCCAAATTTATTTATTTATTCTTTTTGGGTAAACAAAAGGACTTTACTCAGCACAAAAGAAAACAAAGCCCAAAATTTTCAAGGCATCATTGCGCACTATGAATTGAATTGAACTCTTGTGAATTGATCGTGCCCACTAGGTTAAGGGTATATGTTAGACACCGAGAAAAAGGACACTTCTCGTGAAACTATCCATCAAGCACAAATATTTTCCAAGCAAAAAATTAAAAAATCAAAATTGTTTTGCACTCATTAAAGTTATCCGTAAAGTCACCCTCTCTTTCACCTCCTATCCCCTCTTTCAGTGGTATCCACAAAGTAAGGAAATTTATTAAATCTCATTATGAAATGCTGAAACTCAGCAGTTAATGCACAAGGTTTGAGAGTAATTATAGTAATCGTACAGGTAGGAGCAGTGAAAATATATGTAGCAGCAGTGGAGGGTGTCAGGAGAATGGAAGGAGGGATGAAACTGCAACCAAAATGGGTGGAAAAACTAGTTTGGGTCCCAGTTATTTCGTTTTTGTAAAATTTCATTCCCAGTTACGCATTTGATGGCCTATTATCCGGAAACTGGCCGTTCTCGCCTCCTGATCGCCTGACTATATAGATAACTTTATTGGCTCAACAAAATGAAACCCGTGCACACTGACTGACAACTAGTGGGCTGAATGAAAACAAGATCTCTTTGGAATGAAAGCAAAAGAAAAGTCCAGTAAACTCTTGGTAAAAAGTTGGGTAGTTACACACTATATTATATATATAATATAAGTCATGCATTTAATGCAACGATCGATCCCCACGGGGGATAATAAATATGTTCACGACTCACTCGGAAACTGTAGCGTTGATCAAACTTCAGTGTCGAAGAACAATGTAAGTACTCACTAGCAAAATCTGGAGTTTACCGTTTTTGAAAGGCACACTTGGAAGAGGAGCAAGTCAGTCAGTGGGTGTTTCAGAGCTTCTTCTTCTTCCAATACATGGTTCTCTCTCTCTTTCTCTTTCTCTCTCTCTCTCATTCAAAGAAATAACGGAGACACGAATTCAAGACAAATTCAGATGACAATTTTCAGATGTCCGTTGGAAGAAGGTGCGTGTGCATGTGTACTTTCATCATCACATTTTGTTTCTTTCTTTCTTTCTTTGTACATAGATGAAAGCTTCACCCAAGATGCCAAAAAGAAAGACGTGTATTTCACGATTATTATTTTTATTATTATTTTCCTAAATAAAAAGACATAATTTTTCACCTAGTTTTTATTCACTATGCTTATTGGAGAATTATCATTATTATTATTATTCACTAGCTAAAGAAAGCATAATTTAATTTAATTTACTTGGTGTATTGAAGAATTTGCCATATAAGCTAATAAACAACCTTCAAGTTCGACTAGAAAGATGCTTCACGAAAGGCCAATGCCATAAATGATGAATAGAATCATCATTCATGCATCGTTAGATTAGACTAGAGACCCAAACAATTGTGTGCCACTTAATTAGGGTTAACACTTATACATCAATGATTTCAAGCATAGGTTTTTGTTATTAAAAATGGTTGGGCTAGATATGTGGAAAAGTTTGGAGGATTTGAACATTGCATAAGGGCGGGGCCATATATGCATGAAATCATATGCTATTTCAAAGTTGTTTGGTTTTTTATATGGAATTCTATTCGGAATCAACAAAGGGAGATTGAACGATTATGCATATTTGTATGCATATGCGATGTTTGAATTTTGAATATCTTTGTCTTTGCACAATTAATATGTGAGATTTGTTATACATAACTTATATGCATATCTAAAGGCTACCTTGAATTTAAAAATTAGCACACATACAATCAACAATGCATGAAAAATCTCCATGGATGCATAAATCTTTTTTTACAATTTACAAAATAATAATCTAGATGCATATCCTTTTGAGAATTTTTTTTATTAAAAAAAATTCCTATTCATATCCTTTAGAATAGTGTAAAAAATTATTATAACTGGACAACATTGACTATTACTTACTCTTAATAAAAAAACATGCTGAAAGCCATGTTTTTTCTAAGAATTTGTTTGTATAGCCTAAATGACGATCATCCATAAGAACATGTGAAAAAAATGACAATCATGTTTAGAAAGATTTAGCCAAATCTGGCTATAAACCAGACTTGGACTAATATTTAATAATAATAATAAAACAAGATGTTTCTTGTATTTGGGTCCAGAATTGTGCCCCTTACACACAAGGCTTTTTACACCTTGTTGCACAACACCCTAACCCCCCCATGCCCTCCCGAACCCCCAAATAAGACAAGACCCAAATGTCGAGAACAAACTAACAAAGGAAAGTCGAGTAGTTACCCCCCTTTCCCACCTTGTCTTTATTGATCAAATTGGTACCCGAGCTTCCTCTAACAAGATCCCACACCGACCAAAAGATGGCCAAGTACAAGCCAAAGAGAAAACAAAACAAGGAAGGGGGTGTGTCACAAATGTGGGCTTGCCATTTACATGAAAAAAGTATGTATCTTAAGGCAAAAGAAAGAATTATGGAGACTCAAATATTTCACGGTGCAAAAATATATAATCTTCCCAAAAAATTCCTCTCCTCTCTAAAAGAAACCAAAATCCATCAAGATATTATAACTTTGTTGTAACTAATCTCAAAGTTTCAACATAATAGCCAAAATATCAACATAATAGCCATAATATCATCGTTCAAAAAAATCCCCATATAAAAATAGACCTATTATTTGTATTATTACCTAGGGGCCAAAATCCCTTAAGCTACTATATTCTATAATGAATCTCAACACAATAATATCCTTGCCTTGGTAGGCAAGGCCAACAAAATGCAAAAAAAAAATTGAACACCCATCATCACACAAGCTTGGAGAAATCCCTGTTTATAAAAATAAAAATTATATATATATATATATATATATATGATAGAACTCATATTACCCTAAAATTATAAATTTACACTTTTAATTAATATAATACCCAATTCCATTCTAATGAATGAAACTATAAAAGAACCCCCACAATGAAGGTGTAAGAACAACTTCATTTAGTAGTGGTCACACTTAAAGGCCCAAGCATACCTATATAGACTAGCTTAAGTCCCTAAATTTAAGTCCCTAAGCTTTAATTCCAATTATAGGGTTAGGTCTTTTAAACTCCTTAAACCCTAATACCTTAGACCTAGCTTAAGTACTTTGAACTTCAAAAAGATCTAGAAGTAGAGAAGGGGATGTGTAAGTGATTGACATTCCATTTATTTCAAGGATTTAGCCTACTCCATTGTTATTGTTATGCATCTTTTTTTCTTTTTTTTTGGTTGATGTGTAATTAAATCTTACTATGTTAAGAATCACAAAAATTTTAAGTATAAATTAAATGAGGTAATTATGAAGAGAAATTATGTTTATAAATAAATAAAATCAATGTAAATCCTTGGCATGGGACCTCATGTCTTGAAACAATTGTTATAAGCGACGATCCCAAACCTCACGATTTTATTTTTATTTAAATTCCTTCTCAATCTTAAGATATCGAAAATTTGACAACTAGTTCCTTAAACCCTAAACCCAAAAAGAAGGGGGGAAAAAAATAGTCCATTTTACACTAGAAAAAATAAATTCAAAAAATTCTCAAATTTTGTCCAAAAAAATGACAAAGTAAAAATTTTAAAATAATAATAAATAATAAATAATAAAATTTTTAAAAAACATTGATAATTCCTGATAGTAGTTTATTTGTTGTCATGTATAAAATGGGATAATAATAAAT
>Ga0116231_10008896_pt1 | contig 17330 bp, 17 predicted proteins | sample S1TSphgellanicum_2_FD_89695 | JGI IMG/M metagenome (GOLD analysis project Ga0116231, IMG submission 89695) | Host-associated microbial communities from peat moss isolated from Minnesota, USA - S1T2_Fd - Sphagnum magellanicum MG | ecosystem: Host-associated > Plants > Peat moss > Unclassified...
CGGGCTTCCTTTCGCCTTGACTCCCGGGCTTCCTCTTGGCTTAACTCCCGGGCTTCCTCTTTGGCCCGCACCCTTGTAATTCCCTTTGCCTTGGTCGCGAGCCCAAAGCTAGGGTTGCGACAGAGACGGTGATGAATGTAAACGGATACCCTATTTATCGGCGTAAAGATACGGGGCACACAGTTGTGGTTCATGGCATTGAATTGGACAATCGTTGGGTGGTACCGCACAATGTCTATTTATCGACCAAATATGATGCGCACATCAATGTTGAGGTCTGCAACAATATTCGTGCAATCAAGTATTTATTCAAGTACGTATATAAAAGACATGATCGTGCGACTGTTGAGATCTCGCGCCAGAGCAACAATGCCACTGAAGGAAATGTGGTCGATACTGATGAAATTAAAAAATATTTCGATTGTCGCTATGTATCTGCATCGGAAGCAGCATGGCGCATCTTCAAGTTTGATATACATGAGCGGTTTCCTACCATTGAGCGTCTCCATTACCATTTGCCTAATCAGCAAATGGTGTTGTTTCACGATGATGATGATGTGTAGGAAGTGGCAACACGATCAGCCATTTCCAGAACGATGCTCACAAAATGGTTCAAAATAAACCAAGAATCGGAAGTTACACGAAGCTTTACGTTCGATCAATTCCCTCAGCAATGGGTGTGGAATCGGAAGTTGAAGCGATGGACACTGCGCAAATAAGGCTTTGCCATTGGTCACATGTATTATGCACACCCGACATCGGGTGAACGTTACTATTTGCGAATGCTACTGAATTGCGTCAAAGGTGCCACATCCTACAAACATTTGCTTACAGTGGATGGCAAAGTGCACGACACATTCAAAGATGCATGCATTGTGATGGGTTTGCTTGCAGACGACAATGAATGGGATCAAACCTTGGAAGAAGCCGGTGTTTGGGCCTCCGGACGACAGCTGCGTGACATGTTTGCCTCCATGTTGATGTTTTGTGAGGTCACGAATCCTAGACAGCTATGGGATACACATTGGGAGTTTTTGGGCGATGACATTGAAGCAATGACACATTGCGAACGTGCTGATCCAACTGTTACCCTTCCTGAGGATGCGTTAAAGGATCGTGCATTGTATGAGATCGATCAGGTTCTCATGCGCAATGGATACCGCCTGGAAGGTTTTCCAACGCTTCCTAAGTCTAATTACATCCCTTCTGTTCATGGAGGAAATCGATTGGTCCAAGAAGAACTGGCTTATGATCGACATTCATTGACCACAGATGCGGACAATGCAGAAGATAAGCTCAATGACGATCAATGTAACGCATACGAAACTATTTTGAATGTCGTGACAAACAAAGAGGGCAAACTGTTCTTTGTGTATGGCAGTGGTGGAACCGGTAAAACATTTGTTTGGACAACACTTCTATCCCATTTACGAGGGCAAGGCAAAATCGTGCTTACAGTTGCCTCATCAGGAATTGCATCTCTGTTGCTTTTGGGCGGTAGAACCACCCATTCAAGATTCAAGATTCTGATCGATCTACATGATGAGTTAACTTGCAACATCACACAAAAGATGAAAGTGGCCGAGTTGGTGCGTAAAGTTGATCTAATCATTTGGGATGAGGCACCGATGATGCATCGTCGAGCTTTCGAAGCTGTTGATCGCACCCTGCGTGATTTGATGCAATTCGATGACGCACAGGCAACCGAGAAAATCTTTGGTGGGAAAACCATGGTCCTTGGTGGGGATATTCGACAGATCTTGCATGTGGTTCCCAAGGGAGGACGAGAAGACATTGTCAGTGCTTCCTTGCCTCGATCACATCTTTGGCAGCATGTTACAATTCTTCGTCTTCATATCAACATGCGAGTCATGGCAACTGATTATGAAGAGTAACAAGAATTTGCCAAATGGGTGTTGAATGTTGGAGATGGTAGTCTTCTCGCCATTGCAGGAGAAGAAGGTGTCGATCTAGATTAGATCAAGATTCCATCCCATATGAGGCTGCTAGCAGAAGATTGCAGCTTAAGAGGATTAATCCGAACCATCTATCCGGATCATCAGTGCCACTCTGGAGATGCCATGTATCTTATGCAACGCGACATTCTAGCCCCCAAAAATACTAAAATTGATGAAGTCAATAATGCAATTTTAGAATCACTATCTGAAGAATCGCACACGTACCTGAACGCAAATTCTTTGACTCCAACAAAAGAAGGTGCAAGTGTTGCTACAGGAGTTTCAATGGATTCATTGTATCCGGTGGAATTTCTAAACACTTTGCGATTCAGCGGTATCGCAAATCATGAGCTGCAACTCAAAATGGGCATGCCAATTCTTTTGTTGCGCAATTTCAATCAATCAATAAGATTGTGCAATGGTACGAGGTTGATTGTCAAGAGATTAGGTCAACGTGTCATTGAAGCGGAGATCATCACAGGGAACAATGTCGGCAAACGTGTGTTCATACCCCACATCATTATGTCCCCCTCTGGGACTAATTGGCCATTTGTTTTGTGTCGTCGTCAATTTCCTGTTCGAGTGGCATTTGCGATCACAATTAATAAAAGTCAAGGTCAGACATTCAACAACGTTGGGGTATATTTGCCGTCTCCGATCTATTCCCATGGTCAGCTATATGTTACTATTTCACGGGTCACAAGTAGTGCAAACATCAAGATTTTCAACGGCCAGGGTCCCGATGGATACATGCGAAATGTTGTATATAAAGAGGTTTTGGAAATGTAGTTTGTATGCACACACACCTGTGCATTAGGCACGGGGTTCAAACTTACTATATATATTAAAGGAAAAAAGTAACTTCTCCTGAAGCCGGACAGACAATGGCCACGGACAGTTAAGGTAGTCTCGGTACATAGTATGGGCCTCAAAATAATGACAAAGTCAAAGAACCGGCCAACGAAGTGGTAGTTCTTCCACCAAAACCATCAGCTCGGCAAGGTTGTTGAAATGAAAGGAATCGACGATTCTTTTGTTCCTGTTGGGTTCTCAAGAACCGGAATCGAAAGGTTAAAGAACTAAAGTGGGAAGGGACCAACGGTTGTTTGAAAAGAAAAGTTTTTTAAAAAAACCAAAAACATCAACCAAACATTGTTGAAATAACACACCTGTGCATTATGCACGAGGTTCATGGTCTGTTTACTCTGATGGGGTGGAGAAAACAGTGGAGTACAGACGCGATGGATGCTCAAACCAGATTTAGATAGTGAGTCCATGTAGCTCACCTAGATTTAGGCAGGATTGCAAAAAAAACTCTACTGTCCGCTTAGGATAGTCGCCATTTAATGTAAATTAAAGCTGGGGATCCTTGCCATTGCACCTACCTAAGGAATTTGAATAAAAAAATCCCTATTATACAGGGTTTGCTTTCTTTCAATTTTTGTGATTAGTTATCCCACAAAGAGGATTTAGCCAAATTAGGCTATAGACCATATTAATGACAATGAATAAAACATTTAAGAATATTTATGTTTTATATGTATTTGGCGAATTTAAATTATTTTTTAAAACTTTGACGACTAGGGCCATTCCTTTTCACAAAAAATGTTAGAATGTGTATAAAAAATAAATTTCAGGTTGAAACAATGAAAATAAATTCCCCCAAAAAGAACCTAGCAATGTGGTATATAGAGAGGTTTTGGAAATGTAGTTTGCAGTTGTAATTTTGTAATATGTACCGTCAAATACACACACACTTGTGCATTAGGCACGGGGTTCACACTAGTTCGGTTTGAAAGAAATGAATGCTCGAGCTGCTCTTCTTTGATTGCTTCGAGCTTCGTTGTTTGCTTCTTTCTTTGTTGCAAGCAAATCGGTTGTGCAAAGGAAGAGTTTGGGGGCTCTGCTTGCACTCATGGTGTCTCTTCACAATTATGTGTGTCTTCTTCCTGCCTTTGCCCTGCTGCTGTCTTTTTTGTCGCTCTCTGAATTTTTTCTTCTTCCCGGCGTCCATGGGAACGTTTATCTGTGGCCCATGCCACAAGTCGTAGAATGGGGTTCCGGGCCTGCGATTCTGTTGAGTAGAGATTTCCATTTCCAGTCTCCCGAGAATGCAGTGTTGGACAAGGCGGTGGTAGAGTACAAGGAGCTCATTAGGACAGAGCGGTGGTTACCTATTCATTGGACTGAAGAAGAGGAGGAGGAGGAGGAGACACTGGTGATTGTGGAATCGATGGAAGCTTTAGTGGTCTTAGAGTCTCTTGCTATTGTTGTGTTGGATTTGGAAGCAGACTTACAGCATGGCGTTGATGAATCCTACACCATCGAAGTACCGGAGAGCTCTCTTGCAGTAGTAGGTACCGGTGTTAGATCGGCTCCTTCAAGTCTGTCAGCCTCCATTTTAGCAGCGACAGTGTGGGGAGCACTACACGGGCTGGAGACATTCTCTCAGCTAATCCATCGCGGCACTGGTCCTGAGACCTCCTCGGAGCTCTTTATAGATCATGGTGTGTACATTCGAGATCAGCCTAACTTTCCTCACCGTGGATTGCTCTTGGACACTGCGAGGAATTTCTACCCTGTGGAATCGATTCTACGCACTATCAGAGTTATGGCTTACAATAAGCTGAACGTCTTTCACTGGCACATCACTGATTCTCATTCCTTCCCTCTCGAGCTATTCAAGGAACCAGAACTAGCAAAGAAAGGTGCTTACAGTGAAAGGCATCGGTACTCGCACATGGATGTGAAGAGAGTGCTGGAGTATGCAACGCAACATGGTGTGCGCATCATTCCAGAGCTTGACATGCCTGGTAAGCATGACCTTCATACCGTGACATCCTTTTGCTCAATCACCTCTATGTACTTGGTGAAAGAACTTGACAAAACCCTAAACCCTAAACCCTGCAAAGTTGTTCAGTTGCTCAAAGGTGTCAAAAACAGTTAGTAGTTTGTCCAAGATTTCACAGCTTGGACAATGATTCTTCCCATGCATGCTGCAGCTCTGTCCTTATGAAGGAGATGTACGGCACAGGTCATACAGGATCATGGTCTGGAGCCTATCCAGAGGTTGTCACATGCCATGACCAATTTTGGTTGCAACCAGGAGCACCATGGGGTTTGAGGATGGCATCAGAGCCAGGATGGCCTGGACAGCTCAATCCACTGCATCCACTCACTTACAAAGTGGTAAAGAATTTGGTCGAAGAGGTGGCATCACTCTTCCCTGACAATTTCTTCCATGGCGGAGGTGATGAGGTGAATCCAAACTGTTGGAACAACAGTCTTGATATTCAGGTATCCTTCACATGCTCTCCTTCTGTCAAGATCATGACCCATCTGCAGTTCATCATATGATAGATTCTAGGGATAGGAGGAGCTCATGAGAAGTCCAAACCCCTCACAGCAATGGACAATTACCAGATTAAGTCTACTTACAGGAGCTATTGTCTTACTGGAAGAAAACAGGAGTGCTGTGCCAATTGAGGCTTGTGGTCAAGGACAGTAGAATCTCCAAGTGGCAATGACAATTGCCTGCAGGAATATGTACTTGCAGGGGGTAATATGAGCACACTGTTGGAAGAATTTGTGATCACAACACATCCTTATATAACAGGAAGCAACAAGACTGCAGTGTATTGGGAAGACCTCCTCACCAACAGGGATATAAATGTGCCATCCACAGCTCTTCCAAAAGAGACAACAATTCTTCAGACATGGAACAATGGTGCTGCAAATACTAAGCTTTTGACGTCTAATGGATACCGCACAATTGTATCATCATCAGACTTTTACTACCTTGATTGTGGACATGGTGGCTGGGTTGGTAATGACAGCCGGTATGTTGCTCTTCAACTGTCACTGTAGCATATTGGCATCTCTTTGCTGATCACCTTTGATATGGTGGTCATTGCAGGATGCAGTGCACCACTGCCAATATGTGCATTTACATCATGAAATGCTCTACCAAGAGTATCATTTCTCTCTAACAAATTGGGCCTTCCAGGGAGCAAATAAAAAGCTACATTACAAGATTTGTAACATTTCAAATGTTTTTCCCCAGTTTGTGGTTGACATGACCTTGGGTTGGTCTTGTATAGGTATAATGAAGACAGCAATGACCCAGGGAATCCGTTTAACTACCCTGGTGGCAATGGTGGATCCTGGTGCGGACCTTTCAAAACATGGGCAAGAATTTATGACTATGACATCACCTTCAATTTGACAAATTCTGAAGCTGCTCTTGTGATTGGTGCAGAGGTGAGCCTTTGGTCTGAGCAAGCAGATGCTACAGTTCTTGACAGCCGTCTGTGGCCCCGTACTGCAGCTTTGGCTGAGTCACTTTGGTCAGGCAACAAGCATCCTGATGGGAAAAAACGATATGCACAGGCTATTGACAGGTTGAATGACTGGAGATTCCGGTTAGTGTCCAGGGGTATCAGTGCTGAACCTTTGCAGCCTCTTTGGTGTGTCAAACATCCAGGCCAATGTAATATCAACACATAGGCAACCCAGAAGGATGTCCACCAAAGACTTAGCCATTCAATTAAAACCAGGAGACTCTAAATCTGACAAATTGCACTACAGGCAGCGATGCAAATATCCTGATTTCAGGATGTGCTGCAACAACAGATATAATGCAGTCTACCATGACCAATTTAGAAGAAACTTATAGTGAAATTCATGCCATGAATTTGACATCATGTTCTTGTACTTTCTGACACTAAACATGTAAGAGGATGTGCTCAGGCTGCAAGATATCCCAACCACTACTGAATTGTTCCTCTCTATGCCATTGGCTTTGATTTATCTGGGGCAAGCTGAAATGGAATGATGTTTAACTCACAAGCTTGTTACAGCTTGAATGGGGTCACAATTGACTTATCTGATGAGCTTTGCCCTGAGTGCTAGCTAACAATCATGATATACTAGTCTCCCATCACTTTCCAAAATTTGAGAGAAACTCAGGATGTTGGTTTTGTATAATTGCTCTTGCTACGGTTTGAGCAGAGCATTTTCTTCTGACATACCCACTCTGGGGAGCTGAGAAAATCAGTGGGCAAAGAATGCAGTCACAACTATTCAACTATACAAGTACAAATACGAGTTCGAATAGGAATACGAATTGGTGTAAGGGGGGTGTCTGTACGGTATCAGCAGTTCCAGAATTTGCGTTCAGAGTCCGAGATGCGGTCAAGCTGATTTGACACAAATAGTCAATGAGCGAAAACATAGACCCCTCGTTTTGAGATCTCGATTGAGATCTCGACTGCTGGCTGGACGAAGAGATTTCCCGCCGTCTAGAGTTCGGATTGTGGGTGCGGCTTCCTTTCCGCTTTGTCATCTCGCGGAAGTGTTTGGAGGCAAGCTCAACGCGAGTCCCCCGATCTTCATCGATTCATTCTGTGCAGGTGCGATCTTCTCCTCTCTCTCTCTCTCTCTCTCTCTTCACCTTCCGGGATCGTTTCTCATGTTTTTGTTACTGTTTTCCCCCCCTTGAATTTGAACTCCAGAAGAGCATTTTGGGTTCTAGGGTTTGGGTCTTCCCACTCGTTTGCGGGTTAGGTCAGGTTTGTCTTCTTTTCACAGTCCAGGTGACTCAGTCTCGGATCGGTGCACTTATATCCATGGGTTTTCGCTTCAAATTGGCCCTCTGGAAGGAGTTTTTTATTTTTTATTTCCTTGTGTTGAGACCTAGAGCTGTTTGCCTTACAAAGAAGTTGATGTCACCTTCTTCTCCTGGCCACGTAGATATTTCTCCACTTTCTGCTGCAGGTCATGCTGGACCCTTTTTTCATCCTGATGGGTTGATTTCCCTTAAATTTGGCGTCCTCCTGTGGTGAATCTTGTTCTCCAGTTTTGGGCACATGAGTTGAAATGTATGCAGTTTCATCACTGGGTTTCTGTGTTGCCTTTCATTCAGTGAAATTTCATGGTCATTGTTTATGGCAAGAGTCCACGCATAGGTACCAAAGAAACTCCAGTTTTTTGTTTTCATATCACAAAACCTCAAATATATTTTCTGCCTTGAGGAGCCTGTCCTTTTCCATCCTTATCATGCACTTCAGCGTTTAGGGCTTGAGAGTCCATGTGGCAGAAGCTTGAGATTCCAGCAAGATCATAGCAGGAATGTTCACCTTTTTGGGGGTTAGGTAAAGAGGGTTTCTAGATGGTGTTGCATGACACCATGCATTGGATCTTTTTTCTGGCAGGATGGAAGAAATTGCAGAGAAGGCAGGGTCAATCAAGAGGATAAAACTGCAAAACTTCATGTGCCATAGTAGCTTGATCATTGAGCTTGAGGACCACGTGAATTTCATCACAGGGCAGAATGGGAGTGGCAAGAGCGCCATCCTCACTGCTCTCTGTGTTGCATTTGGAATCAAAGCGCGGGGCACACAGCGGGCATCCTCCTTGAAAGATTTTATCAAGAATGGATGTGGATATGGTTCTGTGTCAGTTGACATTAAGAATGAAGGAGAGGATGCCTTCAAACCTCCCTTGTATGGTAAGGTCATCACAGTGGAGCGCCGAATCACAGAGACCACCCAGACCTTCTGTATGAAGGATGAGAAGGGCAAGAAAGTTGCTGGCAAGAGGGAGGACCTTCAAGAGCTTTTGGACCATTTCAACATTGAGGTGGACAATCCTTGTGTCATCATGACACAAGACAAAAGCCGAGAGTTCCTCCATGCTGGGAGTGGCAAGGAAAAGTTCAAGTTTTACTTTAAAGCTACACTGCTGCAGCAAGTGGCAGAGCTCCTGATGACAATACGGGAGAAAATTGAGAATGCAGGTGCTGTGGTTGAAGAGCTCAAACAGGAGATGGTGCCATTCATTGAGGAGCTCAAAACTCTAGATGAGCAGATCAGGAATGCACAGGAAATTGAAGAGATGGCACAGCAGGTTGGGGTTCTAAAGAAGAAACTTGCTTGGTGTTGGGTATATGATACACAGAAGAAGCTCCAACTAGAAGCACAAAACCTTGAGAAGTTTCAGAGCCGCATTCCAACCTGCCAGAGAAAGATTGATGAAGCTGAGGAGGTGATCAAAAATGTGCAGGAGGCCATCCACTTGAAGCGAGCTTCAATTGCTGGCCTACTTGAAACATCTAATCAACAGCGGAATTCCCAAAATGAGCTTCAGCAAGCTCTCTCCCTAGCAACTCGGGAAAAAGCAAGATTAGAAGAGGACTTGAACAACAAGCAGCAGCAGATTGCAAGGCAGATGGAGCAGTTGCAAACACTTGAGCAACATGTCACAGAAGTTCGCAATCATCATGTCCAGGATACTCAAGCTGAAGAGGCAGTAAGACAGGAGCAGTTCAAAAAGCTTAACCTGAATGTAGAAGCTGCTCAATGTGAGCTCAGACAGATTCAAGAAGAGGAAGCAAACCTGCAAGGACAAGTTGATGACATAAATCAGCAAGTCAATGGGATCAAGTCAGAAATGGAAGAGCTTGGAGCCAAGCTTCGAGATACACAGGGCTACATTCGGCGGCTCAAGTCCCAGCAGTCCAATGTGATGACCACATTTGGAGGAGACAAAGTCCTGAAGCTGCTCCAAACAGTGGAGGCTCAGTCCCGTGGGTTTACAAGCCCGCCAGTTGGCCCTCTTGGTTCACACACCGCACTGGTTGGAAATGATAAATGGTCACTTGCAATTGAAGTAGCAGTTGGCAAGCTCCTGAATGCTTTTATTGTCACCAATCAGAAGGATATGCTACTACTTCGTAAATGTGCCCAATGGTCAAACTATGGTTATGTTCAGATCATCATATACGATTTTGATCGGCCTCCTTTGCAGTTGCCACCACATCTGTTGCCTGACTCTAGTCTCAGGACTGTTATGTCAGTTCTTCAGTCTGATAATCATGTTGTCATGAATGTCCTGGTGGACCAGGGAAGCATTGAAAGGCAAGTCCTGGCAAAAGACTACAACGAAGGGAAGCTCATTGCCTTTGGTAATTCTCATCTCAGTAACAATGTGAAGGAGGTTTTGACTGCAGATGGAATAAAACTGTTTTCTCGAAATGGTAGTGAGACTATACTGAATAGGGATCGGCGAGTCCAAGGGCGACTTGGGGTTCATGTTGGCCATCAATTGGAGACAGCAGAGGTTGAGGCCTCTGCACTGCAGAAAACTATCCATTCAGCTGAGAACCGCAAGAGAGCTGCTGCTGATTCTGCTCACAACTTCCAGATGCGATTACAGGCTATGAAAAGGAGACGACAGGACTTCCAGCGGAACATCACTGGGCTTGAGTTGCAATTGCGAGACATGCAAAATGCTGCTCAAGCAGAGTCAGCCATGAATGTGGAGCCTGATGTCAATGAGCTTGAAGGGGAGATTTCAAAGGCAAAGGAAGGGATACAGGCAAATGAAGACATGCTGATAAAGTTGACATTCAGTCTTCAGAGGGCCCAAGAAAATGTTAATGCAGCAAAAGCTCGTTTTGATGCACTCCGGGAGTCAGCAAGGGGAGACATTGAAGCCACCAAGGTGGCTGAAGAAGAACTTCTTACCCTTGAGGAGGAACTCAGAACAGCTGTCCTCGCTTTAGAGCATTTTCAGAAAATCATGCAAACCAGGGTTTTACCTGACATATGTGAAGCTGAGAAAGCAGTTGAGAATCTTCACAAGGAGTTAGAGGAAACCACTGGCAAAGCATCCCAAGTTTGTCCAGAGGAGGAGGTGACAGGTCTTGGTGGAGTTGATAAAAGCCCTCAGGAGTACAGCATCATTCTCTGTCGCCTTCAAGATCGGGTGCGTAGGGAAGAGCGAAACAATGAGCCTCTAGAAGATCTTGAAAACAAGCGCCAGAAAATTGAGCGCCGTGTGGTGAAGAAAGAGCTCACATATAAAAGCCTCAAAGGGAAGCTTGAACTTTTGGATGGAACTTATCAGATCCGATTAAAAAAGTTCCAAAAGAATGCTATTCGGCTTCGACAGCAGCTTACATGGCAATTTAATGGGCACTTACGAAAAAAGGGCTTCAGTGGGAGTGTCAAAGTGGACTACTCTACTGAGACGCTTTCATTAGAAGTGCAGATGCCTCAGGATGTCTCTAACAGTGCTGTGAGGGACACCCGAGCTCTATCAGGTGGTGAGAGATCCTACTCCACATTGTCTTTTGCATTGGCTCTTCATGAGATGACTGAAGCACCATTTCGTGCCATGGATGAGTTTGATGTCTTCATGGATGCAATCAGTAGAAAAATCAGCCTTGATACTGTTGTGGATTTTGCTGTCCAGCAAGGATCTCAGTGGATTTTCATCACACCTCATGACATCTCCTCAGTGAAAGCAGGGCCATTTGTAAGGAAGCAGCAAATGTCTGCACCCCGCCCGTGAGTATTGTTCTTGCAAGAAGGCAACCCACAAATGTCATTGGGACAAAAATGCTAGAACTTTCATCCAGAACTTGCATTGCTTTATCATTGTGATCATAAAAGTGGGTATTGATACAAAGTGCCCCATAGGACTTCTTGATTTGTGCCACACCAGGTGACAAGCACTGAGAGTTCCAGGGAGATTGCACTACTAGATCTCTTATGTGTGTATAACAGCTAACCCAGAGGTTATTGAGGGAAATTTAGCTAGCTCTGCATACTAATTTGCATGCAGTCATTGCATCTTACAGCCAGTACAAGGACTTATTGGTCAACGGGTGTGAGAATGGTTTACCTTCTTTCTGTGGGGCTCTGGATTCACCTGTATGATCACATGAACTGCAGGCTGATGGAGTTGATCATTCATGTGCAGAAGCCATTGTTCAAGTCTTGCATTTGCCATGAATGCACTGCTCATCACCCACTGGAAGCCTGAAATGGGACCTCACTTGTCAATACTTCAATGGTTCAAAGTCTTGTCCAAGTCTCCAGTTGGCATTGAACAGCAATTTTGTAACGGTCTGCTCACATCACAAACATTGCCAATAGCAGGATGCCCTTGGAGCACATAAAAAAGTTGGATATGGGATCTCACATCCTATGGCAATGAGACCCAGTTTTTCACTTGGATTCCCATACAACTACACGCAGCTGAAGATAAGTAAGTTCCTAAAATCCCCATTCCTTGCTGACTAATCAGCACTCATCCACATGGCAGTAAGAGATGGTAATGGTCTGGAGCTGCATCCTAAATTAAGGGAGAATTCTTTCAAAGACAAGGCTGTATCCATGATTTGAGAAGAGCATGGTGTTATACTACAGTTGAAATTTGCAACTGGAGAACTATGACCACAGGTTGGGTAATAGATGAGAAGAATTCCTGGATGCTGAGAGGAGGAATCTTCATGAATTGCTTTTAAGGTGAATTTTTCAAAAACCAGCGGTGTCCTACACAGAAGAACTGGCAAATTGACATTCAATAACTCACGGATCCTGGCAATGATCAGATTTGACAGAATTCCAGATGGCAGCTGTGTTACCAAGAGAAATGAACAGTTCTCATGTTCCCACTTATGACTTGGAACCAGACAAAAAAACAAAGAAAAACTCATAGAAGAAGTCAGTTTGCAAGCCTGCACTTGTCCAAGAGCTACCCAATTGCAAGAGAAAGAAAACATTTGCAAAGAACAAAACAAACAGTGCAGCACAGCCTCAAGTATTTGGCAGTCTCCAGAAGATCAACATGGCAATCCTGGACCCTAGTAGAATATTTGTCCATTCCCATTCCCATTGGTTCATGTATCACCACTTAATCTCCTGGATCCCTGCCTCCAAGTAGCAAACATTGATCCCCAGATCCCCAATCCAGCAGCTTCTTGCCTGATGGATTCCTGTATGTAAAATGCTGAGACCAAACCACATTCTAGTGAATAGATAGAAGACCAGTCTGAAAAACAGAATCATGCAAACTGCCTTTGCACATTTAGGACCATAGCTGCTACAATCACAACAGCATCACTGAAAGAATGCCATTTCTCAAAAAGAGTGCATGTTTCTTGAAAGCTTGATAACCTTTTCTGGGTTGATATTTCTCAAAAAGAGTGCATGTTTTTTGAAAGTTTCATAATCTTTTCTGGGTATAATTTCTCTCCATCATGTGATTCTTCAAAAGCCAACAGACACATGGAACATTGCAATACAAAGCTTTGCATCCACCTATCCACAAAATTCAGCATTCAAATAATCCTCAAATGCATTGGGGACAGGAGTCTACAACTGTGGTGCTAGAGAGAGATAAACCTCACTGCTACAAATAGCAAACCCTAAAACTTAAAATCCAAGGAACAAAATGATGCAAATTCTATCTGCTTCCACATCCCTCAATAGGTACTCCACCAAGGGCCTTGAAGAAGGGTTTGAGGGAGGATGGGGCTAGAAGAAGAAGGAGAAGACTCAGGAAGACAAGGTTGAGCAATAGAACTTGATCTGAGAATTGGGTCCTTGAATTCTTTCAAGGACCGAAATTATCCAAATAAAGTGCACTGGAGCTCCATTTACCAAACTCCAATTTCTTACATTTTCTTGCTCAAGACAGAACTAATAGAACCGAGGGTTTCTCTGCATAGCTGAAAAGAAAGAAAGAAAGAAAGGAAAAAACTGCATGTCACCACAACCCACAAACCTCAAGAACCTACTACAACTGCTCTGCTGCTGCTGCTGCTTTCCAAAGCTTGTGAAAATTGGCCGTCATATCACCAAGCCGACAAAATGGTGGAGGAGGAGCATTCTCGAGTACTAGGGTTTGATGATGATTCTTCAAGCGCTGTACAGTTGGGAAATCTCATCTTGTATCTCCTCTTCCTTCTGCCGGCCGTAGACGTCGATGCTCATGTCCTGTTTGATGTTATCGGAGTCGTTGACTACCACCTCCGCGTTGAGTACCCGTTTGTCATCGAGCGAGAAGTTGAAATCGGAGCGCACTCCTCCATCCTTGGGCACAAGATGAAGGAGATGCTGCTGTGGGTGATCCCTCTTCCAAGTGCGCGAGGCACACTTGGCACGAAAATCGAACTCTTCGGCGATCTCTGCGTTTCGGAACTCCACCGGAAGCAAAGAGACATCCCGCTGCAACGCCACACCTAGCGTGGTGGCCGTGGTGTGCACATAACAAGTCACTCCGCCGTTCTCCATACACTCCAGCGTCCCTGCCGTGACCGGCTCCACTACGAAAACATCCTTCAACTTACCCAGATCGTCCTTACGGAAGCAGTGTGCCAGTCCCAACACAATGTAATCATCCTCACGCCATTCCGGGTCTTGTCCGAAGTCTCCTCCAGACGACGCCACAGCAAAAACCACACCTCCTGCTGTTACCACTGGCTCTCCTCCTCTTCTCCAAGATCCCGGCACTCTTCCCATCTGCTGCAACAAAAATGCACCCGACTGGAATGCAAATGCACCACCACTTCTACTACTACTACTACTATTGAGCTGCCACTTCTCGCAATTCCATCTCTGCCCAACATTCTTCTGATGCCCACTTACACTAGTCTCCAGTAGCCTTGAGACCGAAACGGCAGCAGCTGTTGTTGTTGTTGTTCTGTTGCTGCTGGCGATGGTAGCCTGCGGCAGCCGAGTGTGCAGCAACACATGATCGCCTCTCACAGCCGCCATCGCTCCCAATCCTCAGCGGAGCAACAAACCACACAACTGCAACAGCAGCAGCAGCAACCGAGCGGGATCTGTCGCTGGCTGGATTCGATCCGTAGGTCGGGACTGGGAGGGATGGGATAAGATAAGGAGAACGGGCTGTCCAATCCTGTAACGCCATTTTGTTTTTAGTTGATAACCGTCCAAAACCCACGCATCCCTAGTACCTTACCTACAGGATTCTTTTTTCAATTTTGTGATAGTTATTGTAAATTTGGTGAATTTGTCCGGCAAAAAATAGTAAAATCAGTGGAATTCACACTAGGAAAACACACTTCTCCAAAGTTGTCCCAATTTTTTTTGTTGAAAAAATGAAAGAAAATTGTTGAAAAATAATCTTTGGAGTACCTCCCATTAGGATTTTTCTTTTTCTTTCCATTTATTTGAAAAACAAAGATGCTGAGAATTGTGTTTACATTTGGAGTCCCATGATACCATCCCTCCTAGTTGGCTTTGTTTTTTTCTTTGTATTACGGAATGTGCTGGGTCCAGGCAATTATGCCAGGTGAGAGGACCTTGGGCAAGCTCAGTAGGTTGAGCCAAAATTTCTGACAGGCAGCAATATGGGCACAATTGCTTGTACCTGGCAAGCTCCGTAACATAATGGTTTTCATTGATTTGCACAATTGCTTGTAAATGGCATGCTCCGTAACATAATGCATGATTTGCACAATGGCCAAGTTGCCAGATACTGGGGTTTCAGGAGACACGGGAAAACAAAAAACACTGCTGCTAGTTTGGGTGTTTGCATTCACTGCCCACACACTTACTGCTACTAATTAGCTGGCCGCACTAATTGGTCCACCTGTGATCTTTACATGATTCCTCAGTGTACAATGTTTACTGTTTACAGTTTATGGGTGGGGAGGGAAAAAAATTTGACGCAAAATTTGGACGTGAAAACATGGCGTGCATGCCATTCTCCAGTGACCCGCTGGAGATGCTCTAAGTATAAGGTGTCAGACTCTGTCTCTTGAGGTAGAAATTTTAATGAGGGTAAGAGCATCCCCAGCTTTGCTCCGTATGTGACCCTCTCAAAATATTTCTCACATGAAAGTTAGGTATTTACTTTTTTGAACCCAACCCAAAAAACTGAAACTCCAAATAGGTGGGAGACTACTAATAGCAAACCACGTGAACCTAATCATTATGATTGGCCAATCAAAAACAGGGAGCAGCAGTCAGAACATAATTATTACACTTTTCTCTAGCAGAAGATGCACACTTTGCTACACCTTTGATGTGTCTCAGCACAGTCTGCAAATATTCATGAGCAAAACCATTTTCGTGAGCCCAACCCGCCTGTTTTGACTTCTCTTCATCCAATTCTAACCTGCAGGGTCACATACTGAGGACCCTTGGGGATTCCCCAAGGCACCCTCCACATCCACTACAAAAATTCGAGCAGTTCTTTACACCAACAGAAGAGTACCTAAGTGATGCTTGTTTCATCCCTCCAATGTGACTCAAGTTCTTGACTAATTGTTGCATCCCTGCTTGCAGAAAAGTGCAGGCCCTGACAGTGTGCATCATGGTGTCAAGTTCCAATTCACGGAGCTTGGAACTTACTTGACTTGTGTGGGGCATCACTCTTGATGCTCCATGGCTCAAATGCAAACATTCTATGTGCATCGCATGTAAGGTCTATGAATAACAGATGGTTCTGAAAGTGCTTTCATATGAGCTTTGGGAATGGTCCTAATTCATTACATTAAAAATCCATTTTCTTCTTTATCAAGCCTGCAAAACACTTGAGAGCTTTCCTAAGAAAAATGCTTTGCAATTCATGTGATCATGGTTGCTCCCAGTCATAAGAAGGATCTACTTAGTTTGAAACCGCTTTGGTTTCTCATATTTGGTTGGGTATCTTCACTGCAGTTTCTCTCTCAAATCCATTAACATTCAAATCTGTTTTTAATTTGTCCTTCTTTGTGGATTCAGGCACCTACCGGTCCACACCATTTCTATATAGTTTTGCTAATACACCATAGTTGGTATTGCTGATCCATTTCTGTTTTCTTCATCCAATTAGTCACCCTAGTCTTCCAGTTCTGTCCCTCATTGTTAGAAACTTTAGTGCATTTGGAGTGCACCTTAAGCATGTAAGATTCACTTGGCTACACCAAAGGGATCTTACATTCTAAATGAGGAACATTCTAATAACTCTGTGTTAACATATGTCTAGGTCAACATATGTTTGAAAGAATTTGAACATGACACAATTGCCTTCTCTACCTTGCCCATCTCCTGTTCCACACCATCTTTTCGTCTTCATCAATATCCTTGAGGCTCAATCCCTTTAAAAATTCTTCGATGTTGATTCACAGCTTGAAGCTCCATTGTTTTGTTCATCAAAGTCAGTACTAGGGTAAATAGGCCGATGAGTAAACACTTTAAAAACTCAAAGGAGGTTGAATCCTCACACATTGTTACTCTATGTCTAAATTTCCAAGAACATGTGTAACTTTCCACGTCACAAAAATTGGTCAATTGGGTAAAAGAATGAGGAAGTGATGGGGGGCTTGGTGTAAGGGCGTTCAATATTTGGTGATGGGTGAATTAAAACATACTAGTGGGTAACCCGTGGCTACGCCACTCCAGCCACCCCCAACGCTTTGTGCTTTCATGTTTGGATTTGTAGCCAGGTTTGGCTAAATCTTCCTTCATATAATTGCCCACTTTTTTCACATCTTCCTACAGATGATGGCCATTTTGGCTACAAACAAAAACAATTCGCAAAAAAAAAAACCCACCGGTGCTATTATTACCA
>Ga0116231_10008898_pt1 | contig 17327 bp, 10 predicted proteins | sample S1TSphgellanicum_2_FD_89695 | JGI IMG/M metagenome (GOLD analysis project Ga0116231, IMG submission 89695) | Host-associated microbial communities from peat moss isolated from Minnesota, USA - S1T2_Fd - Sphagnum magellanicum MG | ecosystem: Host-associated > Plants > Peat moss > Unclassified...
CATGGAAGTGGCAACAAGTGCTGTGGTTGCAAATGTTGTTATACCGGCATTTTTGTTTGTTGGACCATGATTTCAGTGAGGGCAGTGTAAATGTTAGCTTTGTCTGTTAGGACCCTTGTTTATCTTCATGACCCAAGTGCCTGTCAAAGACATCTGTATGATTACCTTAAATGCAATGCAAATAAATGTGATTAGTGCCCATGGGTATTACAGATGAGATGTGGAGAGGAGTCATGATGTGTGCAGGATCATTTCCAACAATGCCAAGTAAGCTTCATGCAGTGCCACATGCTTGAAATGCAATTTAACTTGAAAGCTTCGGGGAAGTATCTGAAGTGACAAATGTGAAAATTTTGAAACCATCCTTCATAGAGTGATGATGTGTTGTGAGTACATGTGTGCATGCAGGTAACCTTGTCTGGCCAAATTTTACTTTCATCAAGTTTTCATTCTCATTGGAAGACTCACAAACTTCACATAAAGTTCATGCGTATGAGGTTCATGTTAAACCACTGGGTCCCACTTGAGACCCAGTTCCAAAACAATTACAAATAACATATCTATGCTTGTGAGTTGTGACTTACCTTTGTACATCAAACCAAACCTAAGCTACTAACAAATGTGATGGGAGTTGTAATCAAAATAATGTTTGCATTAAACTGCATGTTTTGCATAACTCAAACTGTCTGATTTACCAGGAATGTGTCTAGTCAGTGTGATTATAATGAAGTTTCACTGCACTTAAATTCAAGAATGTTTATACCAAATTTTGAGTGGATATTTGGTCTGTGATGGGGTATATGTTCAACTGAGGCAACAATGTCCAAGACCCACCCCTGCCTGGTGCTCTAAAGACCTTCACCAATTTTTCTAGTGTGATCAGAAAGCACCTTACAGAGCATAGTTTTTTCTTCAGCTGGTTGTGGGGCATTTCGATAATAGAGTGCCCACTGTGAATATCTGCTTTATCCATGAATATCCCTTGTAGAAAAGGGTACGAATCTTACACGTACTCCTTAAGAGTGGGAAGGACGTTTGGAATGCCCTGGCCCTTGGGCTAGCCCTACTGTTCCATGGACTTCATTAGGTTCCATCAATTGACCTCCATGGCAGCAGTAACCAAAGTAAAATGAATTGTCCCATCAGCAGTTTTCAGCATCTCAAAAGGTTTAGGGTTTACCTTGTGCATGCAGGTAACTTTGAAGTTTGATTACCACTGTTGGTGGCTCTGCAGTGCCAAATGCTATGCACATGAAGACATGTTAGATTTGTTCATTCCTAGAGACATTGATTAGGAAGAAGAATCCTTCAATGAATAGACAAGATCCTATACATGTAGCAGGAAGAGCCTTCTTATAGCCCTCTTCACAGAGATTTCAAGAGATCGTATTCAGTTAAGTTCTGTCTCTATACACTGGAGTACTACATATGAATCTACACACAATATTCTTACAAGGCAGGTTATCATCACAAGTAGCACAACATATCATACGTTGTTTTCAGAAAGAGTTGTAAGGCAATGGGCTGTCTCTATACACTGGAGGACTACATGTGAATCTACATCACAAGCAACACAACATACCATACCTTGTTCTCAGAAAGAGTTGTAAGGCAATGGGCAATGCTCCAATATCAGAAAGAGTTGTAAGGTAATGGGCAATGCTCCAATATCATCCTCAAGGACAATACACAATACCTCATTTTAAGCTCTAGACACTCCAGTAAGTTCTTTACTATGTTTGTTGCAATTCATAAGCCCAACACAATCGCAGCAAATTCTGTTTCATAATTGTTTGCTGCACAAATTATTGAGATCTCATTGACTAACTAGCAATGCAAGACATTTGAATTTCTTTGAAGCACAGGAAGAGGACACAAAGTACAGATGTTGCTTTTGGATTGCAAACTTTGTTACAATGTAGTGCAAGCATTCCATGTCCACAAGAGGTGATAAAATGAGTACAAGAAGCTAGGTTGTGAACAATCCAAAAACAAATGCTCAGACTGCAAACAACTGGAATCAAAATCTGAAAACCAAAATTTTTGTTGTGCAATGTTGAATTCAATCTTGAGTATCTGTAAGAAGAGTCTGGTGATGCTAACGTTTGTTGCAATGTAGGGAAAGCTTTGCATTATTGAAAGAACTTATCTACATCATGAACCACCCAAGCTGGTTTCAGTTGCACTAGAGCAATCCAAAATGCAAGCTGGAACAGTGGGAACTACATGCTACAAAAAGGAGATGAATTGCTAGAATGTTTTCTTAAAGTCAATGTCGACGTGCAAAAATTGGCGAACCAGCTTAGCAAAGGGAGTCATGAACTCACATTCGAATTCAGAACCGTTGTCGCATGTCACCAGGAGTCGTGTCAAATTAGGGCATCTTTTAAGGGCCCCATCAATCACGAGAAGAAATTTGTCGCAAATAGCGGAATCCTCAAGCTCCAAAAATCGAAGTTTGTCGAACACTGTAGAAACCTGCAACTGACTCTCGACCATTGTCGAGTCATCCACCATGTCCACGCTCAGACCCAAGCGGTCCAAGCGCGGAAACAAACAAGAGATTGTTTCCAGATTCAAGTTTAGAGGATGATGATAATTCCATTCTCGGCGGATCACCTCTAACGTTCTCAATTTCGACGATGGTTTTGAAAAGACACAGTCGATTGCAGCCCAAACTTGAGAGCATGACTCCTTCACTGCTATCTCTTCTAAGTCCAGGCAATCTATGTCCTTTCCAAGGTCCAGATTATCCGTTCTCACATGGTCAATTCTCAGACAGTTTAGTCCGCCGACTTTCTTCACAAGTTTAAATTTTTTGAAGTTCGAGTAATCCAAACGAAGGGTCTCTAGAAGATTAGCCTCCAAGATAACGCTGTCAAGGCTCATGTTGCCCAAGTCGAGCGACTTCAAACTGGAGCTTGTGAGATTTAGTGTCCAATGCGGATCTGTTGAGGTAACGTGGGTCTTGGTGAGGGAGAATGATTCAAGCTTTACGCAAGCGAACACAAGTGACTGGAGCTGTAATGTTGTCACGTCCACAAACTCAGACAGAGTGAGAGACAACAGACAGATGAACCGTGGAGCACCGGGATGTGTTGTAAGTTTGATATCTGTGTATTGCAAACGCAAGCTTTCGAGACACCGCATTGTTGCACATCTCTCCAGCATGTTGACATACAGTGTGGTCGTTGGCACCTCGTAGGTCAGATGACGAAGAGAGTCAGCAGTATGCAAGAGCCATGTGACCACCGCTGTCGCTGAAAATCTGGTCCAATGACGAATGTCCAAATTTTGGAGATGGATTGTTTGCAGGATTGTGTCCGTCAGCAGAAACTCAAGCTCTTGTGTTCTGGATCCCTCGAAAGCAGGCAAAAAATAGGACTCGCGCTGTTTCAGAGTGTGCAGAGTGTGGAGATGGTGGCGTAATGCCACTCTCCACCTTCGGCATGTCCATGAAGCCCTCACCACATCCTTCACGTTGCCAATGTGTGATAGGATGTTGCCTATAACTTCTACTGGAAATCGCTCTATCCCTCTCTCCTGATGTCCAACTTCTTCTGCTCCTCCTGACTCAGTTTTAGTTTGGCTGCCGCTCGTGCTTCCTTTCTGTCTCTTCCACCGCTGGTCTGTCATGATAAATCAATCGCTTTCAATACCCACAACAGAAATATCGACAAGAAAAAACCCATAAAGTTGGTGTTGCCGACAAGGATTCTAAGATTGATTTCTTGGGTACTTACGGCAACAAAAACCCAAGCACTTGAATTTACTTTTAAACTAGACTTGCGCAATTCAGAAAGTGTTCACTAGTCAGTCCTCATGAAAGCAGCAACAAGTACCACAGTGGCAAGTTCTGGGTGAACAAATCCAGAGAATTTGCGACCTAACCCAATGCCGGTGTGACAGAACATGAGTTATGGGATCAGAGCGGCTGTTAGGATTTTTCTTTTTGGCAAGAAGGTACATGGTGAAAGGGAGGTGATGGTGGCAAGCCGGCAGTCTGGTCGTCCTGGCTCTTCATTTTCTAGTGTTGGCACTCGAGGAGTTGAGGTGTGGGCGCATTGCAATTTGCAACGCTCATCAGCTGCTCAAGAATTATGATGCTGTACGTCTCTTAATGATGGCAGGAGCTTCAGGAAGAAGCCTGAGAGGAAGAAAACGTATGGTAGTCCCGTCGTTTAAGTAGAAACCAAAAACAAACAATTTTTATTTATTTTTTAATCTGAGGTTGCAAAATGGGTGCACAATTTTGGAGAGATTATGGAACTGTAGTGCGAGGTGGGAGCGCTAAATGATCTTTCATTTTCAACATGATGAGAAAACTCTCCTGAAATAGGAGTATAGGACTACCTTAAAGACTTTCAGTGTAGGTAAAGCCCTCGGATTGGGGTATCCAAAAGTGAGGGGCCAAAGCCAAGGCCGTGGCCAAGTCTTGTTGTGGATCTACCCTACTAGCCTCACACAGTCCTGGGTTGTGGTAATGGCCTCCCCCAAGGGCCTTACTGTCACTTCTTTTTTTAAGTCATCCCAGTCAGTACGCATATTTTGAAAAACAAAAAGGCTCCCCCTCCCCCCTTTTGCAGAGGAACTCCGCAAGTTCTCTCTTGCAAGAGCCAGTGATCAGTGCTCTAACTAAGGGTTTCCCATGGAAGGAAATGCTCTAGGGTGAGTGCATTTCCAAAGTATGGAGCCTAGCCCTAGGTTTCCATATCAATGCAAAGTATAATTCTCTCCTTCTATTTTGTTCAATTTTTTTATTTGATTGGAGTGTGCTTGTCTTTTTCATGATAGACAATTGGGAGGTCATATATCCTTGTCCTTTTGCATTCAATTTTTCAAGCAACATGTTAGTATTTGTTTTCAACAGGCTTTAGCTTCTATTATAGCAAGGAAGATTGTGTTGACAGATGATGCTTGTTCTAAACCTCTCATTATTATTAAATTTCATGATTTGCATGCAAGCAACATTAAAGGGGCCATGAGTGAAATTGCCTCCTACCATGAGAAGGACTAGCTCTTTCCCTTTTTCTTGGTTCATGCAAGTTGTGTGTCTTTTTACCTTTCTTTGGCCTTCCTTTTTTGTCTCCTCTTTAATGGTTTTGGCCATCAATCTTTTATTGAGAAATAAATAAATAAAAATGAGAGATTTGTGTTGACAAGACATATTTTACACTTTTCTTTTTTTTTCAATTTTCAAAAATCATCTAGTTTAATAACAAAAATTCACCACCAAACCAAAAATAAAAGCATTCATCATGACACCCCTAAATTTGAAATATTCAATCATCCAAATATTCAGGTATATATGTATTTTTAGTAATGATGGATCTCCTTTATACCATGGACAAATGATATTATGTCACAACCCTATTTTGAGAGAATGTGAAGATGAAACTCACACTCTCAAAATGGGGACTTGTGTCGCAACCCTATTTTGAAAGAGTGTGAAAATGAAACTCACACTCTCAAAATGGGGACTTGTGTCGTAACCCTACTTTGGTAGAGTGTGAAGATGAAACTCACACTCCCGAAATGGGAACTTGGGAGTCCTTCGGGACCCTTGAAACTTCAAAGTTCGATTGCAGAGGTCAAAACATTTTGCATTGGGGTGTTTTTTATATCATTGAAAAGCTATCGAAGTGTAGATGTCGAAAACAGGCTCACATGGGCCATTTGAACATCTACAACACAAGTTATGGCAAAAGAAAGGCCGAGAGTCAAACTCAAACTAGTAGTTTGACTCTTGACCACTAAAAGTCGGAAATCGACTCAACCCCGGTGCATGTAGGTGGAGTGCGATACACCGTTGGAAAGCTCTTGAAGAGAGCTATAAGTTTGCTTTAGACTTCATCCCAATCAGAGGTCTAAGCAAAGAGTTATGACCTCGCAAAATCCCAATAGTCTAAACCGAGATAATTTCGAAACTCCTCCTTGGGAATCCCAAGACGAAAAGCCATTCGGATGTAGGTGCCGTAAAAAAACAGAGATAATACTATATGGGGGAAGGTGGTGGCTTCCCTTGAGTCAAGGCCGTGGTGAATCTTGTGAGTCCAAAGTTGCCCATGGCTTGTCCTAACACTAATGGTGCTCCAAAAAGTTAAACTAACCAACTTGTTGGTTGGTTTGATGCAGATTCGAATAAATAACTAAAGCTTGTCACTCTTCCTAGTCCCACCTCGGAGCTTCAACACGCCCCTCTACCCTTTCTAGTGTTGAGAGGTGGGAGCATGCCCTAAATTTTTCACAATTCCGTTGTTTGAGTAACTTAAACCCATCTTGGATTTAATTAGGGATTTGGGAATGTGTCATATTACCTAGAGAATTATTAAATGCAAATGTCTAATTGTGTATGGGATTTACTAAACATGGGACTTATTAAAATGAACAACAACTATACCTTACTTATGCATTAATGACTAGCAATACCATAGATACTCAAATTAAGTGCCATTATAGGAAATATATTTGCCCTAGTACCTAGCCTAGTTAAACACAAATTAATTATTTTTTAGAATTGCAAAAAATACTGAAAAATAAATAGATGTCTACATGAGTTTTTTATGCATTCTTTACATTAGAGAATTTTTAGAATGTATACTGCCTTACACTTTAGTTTCATACATTATCTAATGTTTTGTGTTGAAACTTAGTTTCATGTGGGGTTTGATGTCCTACCCTAAACCTTAATTTATTATGGTATTTGATTTTGAATTTGATTCACCACTGCAACTTGTGGACTAATCACATAAATCAATAATGACATTCTTTATGTGGGCATATTCATAATTACACTACCTTTTTTCGAACACAAGACTCAAGGACTTTGTTTTCAGTATCTTTCAAATATAAATTTTAAATGGAATAAATTTAAGTGAAAGATATTGGACAATTCCAATTATGATCATTTTCATGGTGGTGGTGATTTTTCACATGTGCATGTAATTATGCATAAATATTTTGGCAAAAAATCAAAAATGTAAAAAATGAATACATAAGTTTATATACAATTTAACATGCTTTCTTGCATGAAAATTTCTTGCACATTTTACCAAACTTGGGGCCACAAATTTTAAGCCTAGCAAATACAAAAAATCAACCAAATGGGAAAAAAAAAGAAAATTTTCCTCATTGCCTTTTCATAATGGATTTTGTAATTTTCAAAATTCTTATGTCATATATTATTTAATCAAATGCATTATATGAATATTGCCAAACATAAATGTATGCATTACTTATCAATGAAAAAAATTTTAAATCAGTTACATTGTTTAATACATTCCTTTTGAAAATTTAAGACAAGGACCCAAATTATTTAAAAGAACTCATAAAAACATCTACATTATATCCAATCTATTATTGGATTTTTGTATTAGATTAACATGACATCATTTTAGTTATAGTCATATACCAATCCATTATATTCATGAAATAATGAATGTAATAAAAATCCAAAATAGTCTTTTGCAATCTTTTTTTCATTAGACCATCCTTTTGGGTACCCTAATTATGAATATGCCCATATTCATACCTTTGGTAGGTCATTCAAAGCCATTATATTTGTTTTATAGATATTCAAATGTACCTTTGGACCGAAAAATAAAACTAACATTTTGCTTATAAACATGAAAAAATTTCTCTTATCAACACAATAGAAATGCAAGCGAAGGAGAGGGGATAATATATTGCAAAAAAAAGGGAAGAAAATATTTGAATGAATTTCTAGAATCAAGCCAACATTCACAACCCAAATATTGAATAATTGGGAATACAATGTTAGGTATGTCCATCAAGCAAGGTTATCAAAGAACATTCGTTGCCAAGCAACCATATCTGGACCAAAGTCTTTGTAAGCTCATATACTTACATGGAGAACATAAAAACAAATAGGACCAAATATGCCATGGGAAGGATCTACTTGGATACCACCATGCCTTGGGATCTCAATTGGCAGCTACTATGAAAGCACACTTGATGGGACTTATTAAAACAAGGCCTTTCTCCTATTCAAGTAATGGATCAGTATAAGGCCTGTGTCAAGGATAGGACATTGAACAATGAACTTGTGATTCGTGACATTTTTCTACTCCCATCTGATGTGAGAAACTTAGGAAAAAATAAAGCTAATGAATTATGGCAAAAACAACCCAAGGATCCCATTAGTGTTAAAATGTGGGTTTTAGAATCCCCTTATTCATCTTTTTATTATGTCCAACATGCCCTTTTGGACCTGAATCTACCAAACAAAGATGACACACCATTCACATTTAAAATTCAAAGTCCATGGTAGTTTGAAATGATGGAAAAATTTGGAGACCAAATTTTTGTTTCATTTGATGCAACCTTTGGAACGAATCAAAACATGGCATACCTTCCTCTTCTTTTGAATGAAGCGTAACGACACAATCATTGTGTATGAATGCATGACATAATATTTGTTCCATGTTTTTTATAGTACCAGTTGTATACCTAAATGGTGTTTAACGAATGGTAGAATGGCATACCAATTGCCTTCATTGTCATTGGAAAAAATAGGGAAAACAACCTACATCCAATTTTCCAAGCATTATCAAAATGATTTCCAATCAATTGGATGCCTAATGTTATCATTGTGGACAATGCACAAGTTGAAATTAATGTCTTAAGGTACGAAAATGTGGGTTCAACAATATCTTGCACACAATTTTCAATGATAAAACATATTTATTTTTTGTCGCAACCCTAGCCTTGGGCTTGTGCCCAAGGCAAGGGCTGGCAAGGTTACAGGCCAAGAAGGAAGCCCAAGGTCACATCTCATGCTCTCGAAAGTGCAAAGAGTGTGAGGGAATGAACCCTCACACTCCCAAGTGAACTCCCATTTTGGGAATTGGACTCCCAATGGACTCCCAAATTTTCAAAGGTCAATTATAGGGGTTTAAACCCATTGGATTGAAGAGTTTTTTATATCATTAAAAATTTATTGAAACGTAGATGTCTAAAATGAGCTCACATGACCCATTTGGACATATGGAACACAAGTTATGGCCAAAAGAAAGGTCGAGAGTCAAATTGGTAGTTTGACTCTCGACCACTAAAAGTCAGGAATCGACCCGATTTCCTTGCGTGCAGGTGGTGTGCAGGTGGCATGTGACATACCATTGGAAAGCTCTCAATGAAGCTACAACTTTGCTTTAAACCTCATCTCAATCAGAGGTCTACACACAAAGTTATGGGGCCCCAAAATTGTGGGAGTCCCAACTTTGGGAGTTTCAGGACTCCCATTTGGGAGTCCTGGGACAAAATGCCATTTAGATGTGGGCCTCATGGAGAGGTAAAAAGTACACTATAAGGGGGAAGGTGGTGGCTTCCCCTAAGTCCAGGCCATGGTGAGTTTTGTGAATCCGAGTTTGCCCGCGGCTCGTCCTAGCACCAAAAGTGCTTCAACTATGCACTAACCAACTTGTTGTTTGGTTTGTGCAGGTCCGTGTGAGTGATTGAAGTGCTTATCAATCTTCCTAATCCCATCCCCGAACTTTAGCATGCCCCTCTACCCCCGAAATGCTGCAGGCCAGGGAGCGTGCCCCAACTTCCTACTTTTTCGTTGTTTTCATCTCAGACTCACATTTGAATCTCTTGAAGAGGTTGGGAGTGCGTCACTTTCGTTCCATCCCATGTTGAAGGATATTTTTTTGTGAGCACAAACATCATACTCTAATTCTTGTGTTACATTTGCATCAACATATGGCCCAAAGCCAAAATGTTTTTGTGCCTATGGCATATTCGCAAAAGCATGGGTAGAAAATGTAGTCAAGAAGATAAGTGCGAAAGAGAGGTCAAGAGTTTTATTTGCTCTTGGAAGCATCATGTATTTTCAAAATTGTCCACTTTGATGCAGAACCTATCTTGTGGGGAGAACAACAACTTTAGTTATTAGCAACCAATTACCTTTATTCAGCTCGCTTCTGTGAATACCTAAAAGAACATTGGTTGCATAAAGCAAAGATGTGGTGATTGAAAATCGGAACATCCCCCATGCAAGGCAAAACACCAATGCTACTATGGAATCATTTCACAACAACATGAAGCGAATTTTTTATTTTTCCTAAGAGGCTTACAGGACATAGGATGGACTAGCTCATCTACAATCTTGTTGGTGATGTTCTAACTCACTATTAGTGTGGGGTGCAATGAAAAATCTTTGATTATGCAATGAGAAACAAAAGCAAGAAAACATTGTTGTTAATGCCCTATTGCGAGCTCATGATATTCTAGATATGAATGTCCTATTATGTCCAAATGGGGAGGACATTACATTTGTGGCATCCACTAACCACCTAGGAAAAGTGTGGATTATACATGCTCCAACTTCAAAATGGTCACAATGCGATTGCCCCCTTGCAACACAAGACATTGTTTATTAGCATGTCATGAAAATTTTCAAGATGTTTCATCCAAACATTGGTGATGGTTCAATTGTTAAAAAGATTGATACCTTACACAGGGTCACATGAGATGGTCCAATTCCCAAACACAATAGTTTTGAATGTAAGCTTGGAAATGATCACACCAAAGATGATGATACCAAAAATGAACAATTGGACAAACAATTAACTTGGAGCTCATAAATCACCCTAAATCTACAACAAATGAAAATGTAATTGACATCATCGACAAGGTCTTTTTGACCTTTGAACTGCTAGTGTGGAATTTCCACCCTTGCAATTGCATTTGCTTTCAGCATTGAAAGTTCTTAGAAGCAAACAACAAAACATGTTAGGGCAAGGTGTTGCCAAATTGGCACACCTAACTACCACAACTTTGTTCCAATATGTAGTAGGTGTTAATGGATTGAAAGGCATAAAAGATTGTTTGAATCCTTTGCCCATAAACACAACCATTTAAAGGATAGAGCAACAAGGCATAATGCATCTAAAATGTGGTACCCCAGGGTGGGATAAATTTATAGTTTCTTTTGTGATATGTTGGGGTTTGTAGTTATACCACATCATGTCTATTGGAATATAAGAATAATATAAACCTTATATGTATTTTTAGGTTATTTGGTTTGACACTTCATATTTAACTTTTAACATTATTCTAGGTCTATTTCGATGCATTCATAGCACTATAGGATCTATGTATTACAATGGAATCAAATGTGGGTATTTTGCTTTGTCTAGCGGATATTGCATAAGAAATTACAAGAACATGTAATATACATAATTATCACAAAAAATGTAGTAACACATTGTACACGTAAACAATGTTTAATGTCTTTGTTTGGCTATTTAAGTGTATGTTTGATATGGGAATATGATGTTCTAAATTAAAAGTGTTATATTGTGTGATTCTTGGATATGTGGCAAGCAGATTGTATTCAATGTTTTCAATCCATTTTTCTTATGCAATTTTTGCATGTTATTATTGTTCACATGTACCATTCTAAACCTGCTATAATACATCCAAGTGATATGCAACTTACGTCATGAATTCCATATTGTAACTCACCCAAATAACAACATGTACATACATCATTTACCCATAAACATTTCAAAATCACACATGTAAGCAATAGTCCAAAAATGAAACAACAATCCAACAATAATGTAACTACAACTGTAACATGCGAAAATCACACATGCAACATACAAACCAACAATGGAACAACAACTCAAACTTGACAACCTTGGGTTTAAATAATCCATAGACTAGGCCAAATTAATAATTGAGGTTTGTTGTTTGCAATGTGTCATTGCCATACATTGGCTAGAATTTCCATAAAACATTTGGCCCTTCAAACCAAAATATTACACTCACACATGTAGATGACAAATTTGTTGATGTTGCAACGCAACTAAAATCCAAAGGCACCAAAAAAACTAGAACATATCCTAAACACCCTAACATCCTATGTTAAGACCCTCTTATATTATATGATTTATTGGTTGAGAAGCATAGGAGCCAAGTTTTCTCATTCTGCCACTTTGTCATGCTTTTGTTACATTGTCAAATTGTATTATAGTAGATTGTACACTTTCAATTGGTAGGTCCAACCCAACCATCCACCTTGTCTTTGATGACCTCGATTGCTACAAAACATCTAATATTATAGTTCACAATGTGTCTCACATTTGAATGGTTATAGCCTTCAAGAATGTCGCAACCCCACTTTGAGGGAGTTTTGAGGTCACCACTCACACTCCTGAAAATGGGACTTGGGAGTCCTCCGAGACTCCCAAAAACTCAAAGCGTGATTGCAGGGGTCAAAACACCTCGCATTGAGGCGTTCTTTATACCGTTGGAAAGGTCTTGAAGTGTAAATGTCCAAAATGGCCTTGCATGAGCCATTTGAACATCTGTAGCACAAGGTATGGTCGAAAGAAGGGCCGGGAGTCCAAACCGGGACAGTTTCGGGACTCCACTTTGGGAGTCCCGGGAAAAAGAGCCATTTGGATGTAAGTGCGGCGGAGAGCTGCAGAGAATACTATATGGGGGAAGGTGGTGGCTTCCCCTAAATCCGGGCCGTGGTGAATCAAGTGAGTCCAAGGTAGCCTGTGGCTTGTCTCAACACCAAAAAGGGTGCAGAATGAGTTCTAACCAACTTGTTGGTTGGATTTGGATGCAGGACCGTATAATTGAGTAAGCTTGTCTCTCTTCCTAGTTTATCCTAGAGCTTTCAGCACGCCCCTCTCACCCCCTTTAGTGCTGGAAGCTGGGAGCGTGCCCTGAGTCCCAAAAATTCCGCAATTTGAGTAACCTGGCCCCGACTTGGGGCTAACTTGGGACTTGGGAGCATGTCAAAGAACATGTTGGGTGTCACCTACATTCACCAAACCTAATAGGTTATGTTCCACTATTGAATGGGTTACAAATATATATAAATCTACTAGGATTTCAAACATACACATACATGAATGCTACCAAACCGATTCGCAAACTTCCATTCACAATAACTAGTTATGAACCTCATAACATAAAACCTACATTCCTAGTTTAACTCTTATTGTGCCCCATCTAGCCACATCGAAGAATTGTTTGTTGTGCCCCACTTCCAAACAACATTCTAAGTCATGGAACTTTGCTTAACAATCCATTGTTTAGAAAAAAACCTAGTGCACCAATGTAAATGGGAAGATGTTTTCAATCTTCAAAAGGTCATAATGTAGGAGTTGTTCTTCATTCATTATAATTACGCTCTAGTGGTTGGCATATTACAATGGGATCATGAGGTCCTTGACATTTAATGGGATTTCCAATTTCTTTTGGACAAATTGTAACACACTCTGTTTTAATTCCCCTCTTTCTTTGATTTAGTTTTTTACAATGTCCTAGAGGTGAGGATGTGTGATGTACATTTGCTGTGAATCAATGTGAAAGTGTGAGAACCATAACCAAAAAAAATCCATGGCATCTATGCTTAGGTATTGAGCAACAATGTTGTTCAGAAGGGAAATATAGGTATTGAGCAACGGTGTTGTTTATAAACATCAATTTCACATAATGTTGTTAGATCTAAAAGAAAAGTGTTGCCTCCTTGGTACCACCTTTGTTAATAATGAACTCTTCTCCAAAAGATGCCAGCTTACAAGCAATAAAACATTTTACTATAAACAATTTTTCCCCTAGACCCTAAATCATTTATTATCAAACCAATAATGCAACTACATTTGTAACCTCACACCCTAAACCCATTATTGTCAGAAACAACACAAGTTTGCAACACATAGTTTGCCAAATCAAAAACACAAATTGGAATTAGAAATTGCAAATGTACAATGGGGTATTGTTGACGGATTGGTTTAAATATTACATTTTTTCTCGTAGTCTCCCCTTTCCTTTATTAGTTGTTTCCACTATCGTAGTAATTCTTGGGGCAAGCTCCACCATGACATTGAGGTTGGGGATGGGACGCATGGGGCTATGTTCAATTTGTCATGGAAGGCACAATCCTAAAGAAGAGGGAAGATGTCCTAATGAAAGATTGCAAATTAAGAGGAGGTAGGCTATATAAACTAAAGTAGCAGGGCTTGGATTAGATACATAACATTATAATAAATCAATTTCCCTTTATTTATTTTCTTGCACAAGACTAGGTGGAGATGTGAATATGTCATTCAAGCCCACTGACTTTACAACATTCTCACTAAAATGAGTTGGGTTAATAAAGACATTGGTGACTAGTCCCAAATCTATAGGCAACACCGCTTGTAGTTGCTCCTTAGCCTCACCCAAAGAACATCTTCATGGGACCTTTTATTTTTTCTATTGAAGATAGAATACAAATGAATAACAACCACACAACCCCAAAAAAAACAAAAACAAATAGGAAAGCAAAACATACCAACATGCATACCACATAATTTTTTTTACAACAATTTGGCAACATACCCAAGTTAGTGACATTGTCCATTATTTGAATAGTAGTAAACATTTCAATGTTGCCAATTGTTTGTTGGCCTTCATCAATAATGTCTTCAGTAAGAAACTTTATGACAAGACCTTATCGCATCTGTAGTGACACCCTTTGGGATTTTGGCCTTGCCCAATTTGACCATGACACTCTACAATTCATAATCCTAAAGCTCAATGAGATTATCTTTGCATCTTCCCTTGATGAGACATAGGGTAGCCTCCTCCTTTTTGTCAACCTTCCCAACAAACAACCAACCAATGTCTATCTCCTCCCTTAACAATAAAGCATCATTAACAACCTGAACAAAATAAAAAAATGCATATTAACAATCCTAACAATAGCAATAACTAAAACCATGTAGGAATAGGAAGAGGAAAAGTAAAATGGGATCTGATCACCTGGCTAAAGAATTGACATTGGTCAGTAAACAATGTGTCATTGCACCACATATCTTCCAACAATTTGATCTTTCTAGCATGATGTATGTTAGCAATTGTTCTATGGACAATCTTGCAGATGAAATCCCTTATTTTTTGTATAACAATATGTTATTGCTCAATGGTTGAAACTTAAAAGCCCCAACAAATCATGTTGAGAATTTGAAACATTCTCATGACTTTGATGAATCTTGGGAAACCATGGAAACCCATAATCAATGGCATCTTGAACTACAACCATAAGGTGGACAAAATGAGCCATATCATGGGTGAAGTGTAAGATGTTGTGTTTAGTTAAACCATGAATAGGATGAGTAAGTGGATGTAACCTATGGAAACAAAATGTTTGGGGAATGTGAGGTTTAGGCATAATTAAAAAAATTACAAATATTGGTTGAATTACAAAATGAAGAACATACAACATGGGCATAAAGTTTTTATGGTGGACACCTCCCATAAAATGATCTATAGAATATTTTGAATATCTGGACAATATGAAGGCATCACATTCCAAATTTCCAAGGAAAATGGTTTTGCCTCCTTTTCCAATTTAGCCAATATGTCCTATAACTCATGCTTAGTGTGGTACCATGGGCATTGTGGACCTTATGTAATCAAATGTCATTTGAAAACACAATATAAGGGTGACCAACCCCACATTTATTTTTCTTCTTTAGTTCGGGCTTGCATGCAGATCAACAAAGATTTTGGTTCAAACCAAATGCAAAGATGATGTATGTTATTACACTACTAGGAGATGTGGTCCTAGCTACTACGTACTCCTCTCATTTTTTAATGAATTAGACCAGTTCCACTATAATGACATTATAGTGACATTTGGCCTAATGTAATGGAATGGGCTAATGATCGAGGTCGCATGGCAATGACCAATGGAACCCTAGTGGATTGATTTAATGATACTATCTAGCACAATCATGGAAAACTATCCAATGGTCCAAATTGGGGCTTCTTTTGCCATTAGATCAAATGATTAATTTAAAATATGGCAAGTCTTTTTCCATTGAAATGATGTCACATGGCATGTGTAAGCATTCATTTGATGTGTTGCCACATTTCAAGCATAGGCATCCAATTATATGTTGCCATGTGGCAAACATTAGACATCCAATGAAGTATTGCCATGTGGCAAGGCGAGACCAAAGCACTTATCCACTAGGTACTTAGGTAACTAAACCTATGCACCTAAGTACCTATGCTTAGTCAACCTAGGTTTAAAAACCTAACCTCCTAGGAAGCCTAACATGGCTAATGAAACCTAGTAAGCCTAACCTAGGTTGGTTTCACCAACTAGGTTGTAAGATTCAAGACTTGAACCCCTCACCTCCACTTTGAGGAATTAAGTCCTTAACCATTGCACCACTTTCATTTTATGTGAAATAACACGCCAACAAAAACTCATAACATTTTTTTTCAACCTACTTAAATAGCCTCATTAAAGTATATTAGACTTGTTTAATTTAAACTAACTTAAGACATGTACCTAAGCAAACATAGGTTACCTAGGCTAAACACCTAAGGTAACTTAGGCTATATTGTAAATTGTCCCTAGGTTATATAAGCTACAACTAGGTCGTCGCAACCCCACTTTGGGATAAGTGTGAGGATGAAACTCACACCCCCAAAAGTGGGAAGTTGGAATCCTCCCAGACTCCTGAAAATTCAAAGCTCGAGTTCAAGGATCAAAACACCTTGCATTGAGGTGTTCTTTATATCAATGGAAAGCTCTTGAAGTGTAGATGCCCAAAATGGCCTCGCATGTGCCATTTGGACATCTTCAGCCCAAGTTATGGGCAAAAGAAGGGCCGGGAGTCAAATTGGTAGTTTGACTCCCGACCACTAAAAGTCGGGAATCGACATCTTCTAGACATCTGCTGAAGGAGTGTGACATGGTGTTGGAAAGCTCTTGAGGAGAGCTACAACTTTGGTTTAGACTCCAATCAGAGGTTGGAACCGGGAAATATGATTTCCCAAAGTCCCGAGATTCCAACCCGGGATAGTTTCGGGATTCCCCCTTGGGAGTCCCGGGAAAAAGAGCCATTTGGATGTAGCCTCCACTGAGAGCTGCAAAGAATACTATATGGGGGAATGTGGTGGCTTCCCCCGAATCTGGGCCGTGGTGAGTCAAGTGAGTCCAAGTGCCCGTGGCTTGTCCCAACACCCAAAGGTGTTCTCGAATGTGAATTAAACCCTCTTGTGGTTGGTTTTGGATGCAAATTCGAGTGAGATAATACTTGTCCTTCTTCCTAGTCTAATCTCGGGACTTCTAGCACACCCCTCTACCCCCTTTTAGTGCTGGAAGTCTGGAACGGCCCTCAAGTCCTAACTTTCCGCAATTCAACGTACAGTAGCCTCCTGCCTAAGTACGCACCCGTTTAAGTACGCATCCCGGTAAAGTACGCATTATTTTCCCGAAAAAATAAGGTTCAGATTATGAAATAACTAGTGGGTAACCCGTGACTACGCCACTCCAGCCACCC
>Ga0116231_10008899_pt1 | contig 17324 bp, 11 predicted proteins | sample S1TSphgellanicum_2_FD_89695 | JGI IMG/M metagenome (GOLD analysis project Ga0116231, IMG submission 89695) | Host-associated microbial communities from peat moss isolated from Minnesota, USA - S1T2_Fd - Sphagnum magellanicum MG | ecosystem: Host-associated > Plants > Peat moss > Unclassified...
TGGATCATCTCTCCTAATCCTATTTGGCTTCAGGTCCACTGATTCTGCTTGATTTAATTCCATCATTTCTTCTGTGCCAATCTCATACTCAGCCTTCACTGCCTTCCCATTTCCAGCTGTAGAGGAAAACAGGTGGTGGAACAAATTAGCCATCATATACACCACCCCAATACCTGAAAGTAGAACACTAGTAAAGACCAAGTTGAAACCGCAAAGATGATGGGCAGCATGCAGTTTTGTGATTTACTTAAATATGGGCGCACTGAGTTCGATCATCACCTTTTAGGTGTAATCTACTTCCTTACGGATTTCAGAATCCAGACCTGAAAACTCTATCAAAATCCATATGAACCCAATCAAGAACACACCTTCGTATGGCATGGCATCATGATCTGTCTGAAATTTGGGTCTCTTGTGTTCCAAGAAATCAGCAGGCCCTGCTGCTTCAGTGTCCCTTCTGGAACCTTCTCCTACTTCTGCCAAGACTTTAGGTATCTGATCTTCCTGAAGACCAACAGCTCTTGTTCCCATATCCTTCCTGAAGGGTGCAAACTTATTCGCATCTACTGCTTCATCACCGAAGCCTGCAATCTCCTTCTCCTTTCTGCTTGAACTTGCTGCTTTGTGTGAGACAAAAGTTTGATCATCTTGCAAGTACAACTCAGAAACAGGTCCAGAGAATGAGCGGACTTGGTTGACTCCATGTGCATCCAAATAGAACTCATCACTGTCATTCTCCCCCTCCTCACCCTCTTCCTGAATCTCCGAAACAATCTTGCTCTTACTTTCTCTTGATCTTTCAGTGGGTGCATGCTGAGGATTTTCAGGGTTTGGAACGATCCGAACAATTCCAACCCCTCGAGGCTGAGTTGAATTCTGAAGACTTTGGATGGCCGATTTTTTTATGAAGAGACACCCAAAGCCTGTTGGATCAGCCCCAAAAACCTAACAAATCAACAAACCACAGACAAAATGATACAGCAAAAGGTAAGTTCCCATTTTCAACAACCTCAACGAAAACTGGAGAAGTGCAGCTTGGGGACAGAAAACATTATGTATGGGAAAAGTTGGACAAGACTTCTAGCTCTGCATACCTTATAAAAGGAGGTGACAATGAATTCTGGTCGGAAGAGGGAAAGACCAAGTGCATCCATGTCCTTGGGCCCTAATGCTGAAGCATCCAGAAGCACATTCCAATCATTTGCCTGCGCTTGGGACATCCACTGGTATGAATACTTGGCTCCAGTCACTCTTGACTGCACAGGAAATACAAACAGCCCTTTTCTGCGTGGCTCTTTTCTATGCCTCCTATCTTGCAGTTTGTATCTCAGATCTCGGGCTGAGATTTGCAGTGATGGCCACTTGAAGTTTGCTGTAAGAGTTTTTGCACCCCGTTGTTTGGCACTTGCAACCATCAAGCTCACGGCCTCACTCTGATAGTCATAAACTGTGAGTAAACGGCTGTAGGCCCCAAACGGATACGATTCAGCCAAGATCTTATATGCTGAGCTCCGACTGGTTGTGAAGACCATGATATAATCTGACTCACTTATGTTCATGTACTTCATGATCCGTCGCTGGATGTCAAATTCAAGTGTCCCCTCTGCTGCCATTCCATAAAGTGTATGAACTAGAAGGTTTGTAGAGACATAAGCCAGGCCAAAGGATGAGGATGATGCCTGCTCTGTGAACTAGATTCAAAGAAACACAGGTGTCAATAAATTCATGAGTTTCAGAAAAGAGCAAGGAAATGAACCTCACACATTATTGTATCTTATGAAGCTCAAAGTACGACACAAAGAAGTAAAAGCAAAAAATTCAGAATACCCAGTTGTTTGTCTCATATATCATATCCTGCATCCATGGCACCTTGAGACTTCAGACATGCAATATAGTTCAAGCAGAGTACTCTAGAACAAAACATCTAGAAGAAGAGGTTTAAGAGAGAAAAAAAATGGAGAGTTAAACAAACCTGCTGTGATTGAGAAAATAGGCCGAATCCGCTGTAGTCTAAACAGACATGGTCCCGTTCAGCAAAATGATAATACTCTTCAGCTCGCAAATGATCTACTTCTTCAGTTTCATCATATCTCACATATACTTCCTTGAAATTATCAAATGCTGTGTCGAAATCTGGCAAGCTTTGCAGGTTATCAAAGATCGCAACATTCCCAATGCCCTCAACTGTGGCCTTGAGGAACTGTTTCCTTGCACCTGCTCGGCCACTGTGCCTGCCCTTTTTCTTCTTAGATGATGACGATGATCTAGCTGCTGCTGCACCAGCAGATTCTGAGAGCACAGGGCTAGAGCTTGGACTTCTGTTGGGACTACTAGGGTTAGGGTTAGTCCCTGCTGCTGCTGCTGCTGCATGGTTTTTCTCCGAAGGTTTATGGAAGAAATTATGAAGAGGATTTTGGAAAGGTTTAAGTAGAGTTGAGGACCTGGATGATTTCTTTTTCTTCTTCTCTCTCCTTGTTGCTTTTTTCTCCCTTGAGGTTTTTCGAACGGGATCAATTTCCACAGACGACGGCGGCTCATTTTTTGCATCATCTTCATCTACTGTGTTGCCTCTACAGATATTGAAAACCATGAAGAAAACTAGGTATCACAATAATATGCCGCAGCCAGCCAGGAAAAAACAGCAGCTCCAAAAAAACACTCTTCCCCAGCTTCTTTCAGTAGTAGCAAGCTCAGTTGTGCCACCTCCCATGGCTTTTTCTCCAAGCTGGAGACTCACAAAACCAATCTGCTGCTGCTGCTGCTGCTGTTATGGTGCTGGTGGCGTGATGGGGTAAAGAGGAGCTGCTGAAGACATGACTAGTGATGCAAAGAAAACAAGAGAGTCACAAATCCCAAACCCCCCACAAGCGCTCATACCTGAGTCCTAGCTCACAAGACCTTTTGCAATCCTTAGTCAGTTCTCAGATAGCTCACACACACAAATACAGAAATCCTCTCACATCATCCCCACAACAACTACAGATAGTATCAATCTGAGTCCTTGAGGGTTGCAGTAATCTGAGATATTGAAGCTGGTCATATTCTCATGGAACCTGCATACAGCAGCTGCCCCAAGCTTTATGATGCAGCACAATTTTATTCTTGTTGCAAGGCAGAGGACTCTTGCACCGACCCAACAAAAGTACTCAGACAAACAAACCTGCAAGGAATCCAGCTCTCTACTCAAACATCAGTAAAAGTCCAAGTTTGTTCTCGGATCACCATGAAAGAAAAAGCCTCTGCAAAACCTCCTTGAGACGAGACGAGACAAGACAAGACAAGTCCCCACCCACCCAACAAAAAAAAGACAGAGCAAAGCTGCATCCGGATTCTTTCTGTCTGTCACTAACTAGAGAAAAATGGATCTGAAGCTGTTGTTCCTGCAACTAGTAACAGCAAACTCCAGTAGCAACAGAGTCTGAAGGGTGGTCTCAGGGACTGACAGAAATGAGGTGAGAGACTAAAGAGGCGGGGGAGGGATCAAAGGGAATGGAAGGGAGACAACGCAAAGACAAGCTGAGTAGAAGAAGAAGAAGAAGAAGAACACAAGAAACAACAACAAAAGAAGCATGAAACCCAAGACACTGTCTTCTACAATACATAGAAGACCAGAACTCTACAGTACTACCCAAAAAAGAAGGCTGAAGTTCAGAAGCTTCTGAACTAAGCTAGAAAAAAAACACCCATCAGAAGATTAATGCTAGGAAGCTGGATTCAGGAAGCTGCTGATGGTACAAGAAATTAGCACGGAGATATACAACAACACTAGAAAGTACAACAAACAGATGAGTATCTTTGTGCAGCTGGAGAAAAACCAAACCCGGAATAAAAAAACAAAAACAAGAAAATCAGAGAAAAAGTGGGGAGCAAAACGAGTGTTATAGCAGTGAAGGGAAGGCAAGGCAAGCAGCAGCAGTTAGCAAGTATGCGTGAGGAGAGAGAGAGAGAGAGAGAGACACAACAACAACAACAACAACAACTACTACTACTACTACTACTACTACCCACATGAAGCAATACAAATTGCACAAGCAAAGCACATTAAATGCACACGCACATACTCAAATACACTACTCTTTGGCCTTTCACTGCACGTCAGTCAGTCAAAGAGATCCACCAATTTGAAGTAATTAACACTAAGTATTAATAATTAGCACTAATTGGCTCACAAATTTTTTTGACTGCACATTGATTTATAACAAAAAGACCTAATTAGTTGACCTATCAGTTTTCCTTTTTTTCTTCTTTTGGGTATGTTTGCTACCATTGGCTATCAAATTATCCAAATAGCAAACCAAAAGGATCCTATTTTTGTGTGAGTTTTGTCAAAATAGGTGTTCCCCCCCCCTCACCAAAACAAGCACAAAAAGTTCCTCCCCCTCGCCCCCTCTCTCTCTCCCATTTGTGTGAGTTTTGTGTAATGTGACACCAAATTTTGGAGGAACCAGGGCGTTCCCAAAACAAGCACACACCCAAGGCATGCTTATTTCAAGAACTCCCTATTCCCAAGACATTAGGTAAAGCACTAGTAGAATTTTTTAAGAAAGAAGTCTCGTGATACTTGGCTGGGATCCCCGCGTATTCTTTTCAAAGAATTTTTTTTTAAAAGTTAAATGCGTCACCCTTTGCTAAGGAGAAATTTTATTAAATAAGGTGCCCTCCAAATACACTATAATTTCATTTTTCTATGCTCTACATATAATATATATACAACAACAACAACAAAGGCTTTCATTTGTGTGAGTTTTGTGCAATATTGACAACAAAAGATCCAAAATACACATAAAACACAAACAAGCCATATATAATAGACAGAAACAAAATCCCCAACACACAATAAACCCATAGCCACATAGAAGCCACAACTATATGACCTACATATGACTCAAAACACATGACACTCGACCCACACAATACACAAAAGCCACACAATAAACATACACTAGTGACACACAAAGGACACACATGCACATGTAAAGAAAGTAATTAAATACCCCATTGAGGATTGAAAATTGACACAAGACACCCAACACGAACAAGCCACATAGGAGACACAACACAAGTCTACACCAGTGTTGGGCGGGTATCACAATTTTATGATACCCATCGGGTCCGGTTTTCACAAAGTGTGATACCCGCTGGATATGGTTCTCCCTGCAAAATTTACACCATGTAAGGTTCTCAACATTTTTTTAATAAATTAAACGGATTCTCACAATGCTGGTTCTCAAAAATTTGAGAACAACTGGTTCTCCTTTGTCAGTTCTCACAAACTGGGTGAGAACCTTTTTTTAAATTAGAAATTAATTTTCAAAATAAAAATTAGGATTAAATTTTTTTTAATTTTTTTATGAAAACATTATAAGCAATGTTAGAAAAAAAATTCTAAAATAATGATCAATTTATTTATTGAATGTTTACATTCAACAACTTCATCCTTTTCAAATTCCCTTTCTAACTATTCTAACTCCTTTTCTAGTCTATATCCCTTTCAAGGAATTCTAATAAATTAGATGAAGATTTACATCTTATTCTAGAATTGTTAGGCCAATTTTTGTTGACAAAAATCAACTTCTTTAATTTTTTTGTTTACAAACAACATTTCCTAAGGTTCATAAGAATTCCAACCAAAGAAAAGATCCTTTCTATATCTATTTGTAATTCAACAATCCCAAAATTTGTCAAGTTAAAATCCTAATTGTAGGAAACATTGCTTCATGTTTTTGCCACCATTGAAAAGGACATTTGATGTCATTAACATCCAATTGATACCTCTTGAAAATTAAAAGTACTTTCTTGACAAGTTGTTTTGCAGATTCACTTGTGCTTACAGTTTGCTCAAATATATCCAAATTGTAATCTTCATCAAAAATATTTTGATTAATAGAATTCCTCTTTGATCTCACCAAAAGATGCAAATGTTCATGACATTTGACCAACATAGGATATAAGGATTTCCTATCATAATCTTCAACAAGAGCAACACCTTGCTCCATCCTAACAAATGAAGATATTATACAAAGGTTTTTATACCCAGGGTCTAACATCAAAGAAATCATATTATGGGTTTTTCTCTTATCACAAAGCTTTAAAAATTAGAAGAAAAAATCCAAGACATTGATTACCTCCCTTTTAATGTTAGAAGCTAGCAAAGATAATTCATCATTAACAATAAAATCACCATCCATTAGGCTTTCAAATGAAAGTAAAACTTGATTTTCTTCTTTAAGATTCAAACTCATGGAAATGGCAAAGTGTAAAACATCATTAAGAAGCCAATGTCCATGTGACTAATTAAGAACAAAAGGAGAAACAACAAGGGAAAGACAATCAACAATAGTTTGAAAATTTTGCCACGTCAAAAGTGGAGGCATTTGACTAATGACTCTCGTAGTAACCTGTTTGTTGTAATAGAGCACATTGGCAGATCGAAATTGTAAAGCCTTTTGAAACATAATTATTTTAATAGCAAACCTACAAAAAAACAATAAAAACTTGTTCATTTATCCTATAAAAAATTTAACCATAAACACTTTAAAGAGTTGAAACAATAATGAATTTGAAAAAACTACCTTATTTTGATTGGAGTGTGTAATTTTTTGGGTTGAATTCTAGTTTCAAAACAAGCCTTATTCCATTCCTATTTGCTCGTCCTAGACTTCTTCAACCAAGTGATGCATTTCTACAAATATGTTTGGGTAGACTTAATATAAACATATTTTAGATTTTTGCATATTTTTTCCTTTGCAATGCCATATTGACATGCTTTTGAAAATGTATGTCCAAAACAAGTACCCTGAAAGCTCTATTTTAACCCAAGAGATTCATAATTTACAACAAGCTTCAATGCATCAATCATTGCATTGATATTAAATTCTTCATCTTTGACATAAACAATAATTTTTTTCCCGTAAACCATATTTGTCCAACAATTATGTCAAACTTTTGGCCAAGGCTTGCCCTATTATTTTTGTTGCTTCAAATAAGCCAATAATCACATGGTTGGGCTACCAATCATTACTTAAAAAATTAATCACCAATGCAAACACATCAAAGCTCCTTTAAACATCCAAAGGTTGAAACTAGTTATTGCAGAATGACATTCTACCAAGGCAGGAACAACATATAATTCATTTGTCTTTTCCACTACCCTTGGCAATATGTCTTATGAAAATTGCCTTCTAGAAAGGAAGTTTAATTTTGGACAAAAATGGAAAATCAAACGTTTGAATCATGTATTTTCCACAAACTTGATAAGTAAATTGTTTTTGATAGTTAACAGACCAAGATCCTCTAAAAATTGTTTATATGACACTTTTTTTTTTTTAATTTTTAAAAAAAAAAGTATGTTTGATAAAAAAAAAATTACAAATTGACCCTCCAGATGAATTTGTTCTTTTATTTGAAGGTTGTTTTTACTTAGTATTTTTAATAGACTATTCACTTTTTCTTCAACATTTGTGCAATAAAATAATGATCTCCATCCACATTTTTTTAAAAAGAAGTTATTCCATTGGTTTTGTAAGAACAAATCAATATTTTTCTCATTTGAGTTCTTGGATTTATTCCAATTACTAGATTTTGATAATAGAATATGTAACACATTATTTGTGTGTTTACCAAATCAACTTTTACATTGTCATTTACACAATAAAAACTCCAACATAAATAAGTTTTGCCATGTGGTTTCCAGATTTTCCTTTGAACTTGCATTTTTTTCAAGTTTCCCTTCATTATTTTTTCACTACCATTTTCTAGATTCCTATTTGTTTCTATTTGGAGACTTGAATTTTCCTTATACCCATCTTCCAAAACTACATCATTCATACATAGTTCAATTGCTTCATTGTTCCCACTTATCATATTATCATTCATAGAAGATTGTTCCAATGGTAGTTTTCATACGATTATGTCCAAAGATAATGCAAAAAACAACTATTTTTCAACAAACTATGTAAAAAATTTACTAAAATTTCTAATCAAAAGAAAGAAAAGAAAGAAAGCAAAATGCATTTACAAACAAATGGGTTTAAAGGTTTTAAAAAAACATTTACAAACAATGGGGTTTAAGGTTTAGAAAAATTATCAAGAAATCACTCACTTTTCTCTCTCATCTCGTCATGGAAAAATTCATCATGGAAAAATAAGTATAGGTTTAAAGGTTTTAGATTTAAATTAAAGGTCTAAATTTTAATCTTACACACAAACAAACAAACAAACAAAACAACAACATATTAAAACTCGCAAACTACATTAAAACAAAATGTATTCAACTAAAAAAATGACAAACAAAAACAAAACAAACAAACAAAATACAAAGCAAAAAAAAAAACCTTTAAAAATCTAGGGAAAAAAAACATCTATTGGTGGATGACATTTGTTGGTGTTGTTCCAAGCTCCTCCACCTGCACAAGAAAATGGGGAGAAAGTACAAATTGACAAGCATAATAGCAAAATGCAACAGTGAGTAGCAAGGTAGTGAAGCAACAACGAAAGGAGCTCAAGAGATATTTAAAAAAGGCAAATAGTATCAATGAGCAACCAACATCTAACAAAGCAAAACACCAAGGCGCAATGGCAGGGCAACAAAACCCATTAACTAGCAAGGTGCAATGGTGGGGTAACAATGGTAGGGCAATAAGGCCCATCAACCAACAAGGCATAGTAGCAAGGTGTGAACAGTTAGGTGCGAGCAACAAGGCAACAAAAGTAAACAATGCAAACAACAAGGCACAATTAGCTAGATGTGAGCAACAAGGTAGCGAAAACAAGGCAACACAAGCAATAAGGCACAAAAGTGAAAGTAGTAGGGCATAAGAGCAAGAGTAGTAAGGCGTGAAAGCGAGAATAATGAGGCACGAAAACAAAAGCAATAAGGCATGAGTAGCAAGGCGTGAAAGCGAAAGCAACAAAACACGACATGAAAATAACAAGGCACGACACATGACAACAAGGCATGACAACAAAGTGCAACGGTATGACAACAAATGCAACAACGTGCACCAACAAGGTGCAACAATGAAAGTAACAAAGCAATGAACAACAAGGCAATGATGGTGAGTAACTACCGCAAGGTAGAACAACAAAGCAAAAACAACAAAAAAACTTTAATTAAAACTAAAATGCACAATGAACATGAGACATAACCCTTTTATGCAATTGGGTGATGCCTAGGGGTATTTGTGATACCCACCCAACATTGGTCTACAACCACAAGAGACATAGAAGCCACATAACAAAAGTACACACACGAGACACAAAATCAAATGTGCATCATATAACAAACAAATTCAATACAAAACACACAATGGCAAAGCATTCTTCTTTCCAAAACTTTAAAACAAGTAGTAACCCCCTCACAATTTGGAATTGTGAAAGAGATCACTAAAAAACTCTAACATGACATTCATTTCATCATTTAAAACCTAGCATTGACATCCATTAAAAAAAACACCAAAACATTGGCCTACCTTTAATTGCATATCAAAAATTGTAGACTTCAACCACATCCATATTTCAAAATAAACACACAAGATATACAAAATGTACCACAATGCCCTTTAAAATGAATTGTGTAGATCCAAATTTTTTTTATGTTCCACCTAATTTTCAAATTGGATTTCAAATTGTTCTATCTATCAAATTTGATTTTGTTTCATGCATAGATGTAAGGTTAACAAGTTTCAAGTTCCCAATCCGTAGATCATATGACCAATTTTTTTCATAAAAATTAATTTATTTAGACTTTTAGTTTGAAGGTGGCATCTACAAAAGGCATTAATTAAGGATTCCAGCAATGGAAAAAATATGTTCATTTTTATTATTAAGATGCTTAAGATGTTAAAATTTCATCGCATTAATATAGTAATTGTAAAAAACTTATGTTATTATTTGTGCCACCATGATAAAATGCACCTGCAACTTCTTTCATCAATAGATAGCAATGGAAACCAACACATTATTTCAACACAATGTTCTTATATATATTTGCATTGATGTGTGGTGTGAAACAAATATTGAAAATCCACTTATGATCAAAAACTTTCAAACTTGTTAGGCATTAACAACTTGTATGCTTCAATTAATAAAAGCTATAAAACTTTTGATCATATTTAGTCCAAACAAACTATTAAAAGTCACCTTAAACATAATCATTATTTAATTTTCATTGTGATAAATGATTATTTTGATTGGTGCTGAATTTTTGTAATGAATTTATATAACAATATTCTTTAATGTATTGTGAAAACATTTGACAAAATTTGGAATGAATATAATGAGAATGGAATATCAAAAATGCACCTTTAAGACAATAAACCTAATTAAAATGGGTTTACTTAGTTTTCATGGGTGTGTTAAATTTGTTTGCCTTTATTTATTTAAAAAAATTGTCCCATGCTTGCTTACCCAATGCTAGATTATTTTGGCCAAATAATGCATTTTTTTAATGTTGATTTCAACCTTTATAAATGTGTAGTTCAATCCATGAATCATTTTGTCATTTGTAATAACATATTTACAAGGCTTTAAAAGTGCATGCTTGAATTAAAAACAACCCATCAAATGGTTCCAACATGTCCCAATTATGACACCATTCAATCAAATTCAAAGCACTTGCACAAGTTTGCAAATTGGACTTTTGGTTCTTCATATAAAAAATTATCATTTGAATGAAGGAAAACCTATCTAGGAATTGTTATAATGTAAGAACCATAGCCCTCAAGCTACTAATAAACTCATCACCTCAAATAGGCCAATATTAACATGTTTTGCCTCTCAATTGCTCGAAAGAAAATAAACAATCAACAACAAATACATTATGCACCTTATTTAACACACATAGATTAAATTTGCATGTGATTGATAAACAATTGGCCAATGTAAAGTCCATGTATGTCACCATATTTTTTTCCTACAAAGGCATGCAAATTTTTTTCAACAAAAGCTTTCTTACATGGGAACACAACCTTTGGACATAACATGTATGCTAAACCCTATAGCCAAATGGATTCACAATTTTCATAAGCAACAATCTTTTAATCACAAACAACATCGGATCTTTTATAAACCCAATTTGCATTGCATCATTTTTAAAATATTGATTTGTAGAAAAAAAACTTAAAAATAACAATTGGGGATACATTTGCCCATTTTTTGTTTTATGGTCAAATATTTATATCCTCCAAAAACTTTTTCAAATTAAAATGTCATGCACAACCTTAACATGTTTTTTCATGACTATTATGCCAAGAGACTTACATGAAGCATTGAAACCTTTTTGATATTTGATGTGCAAGGTCAAAATTTTAAGACCAACTTCACTACAACCAACAATGCATTTCCTTATTTGGACATGAAAAAAATTAACATTTTTATTATTGTTCACCTTAAAGAATGTTCATGTGGTTGAATTTTGGGTTTATAACTTTTAAATGGTTATTTGTTTCAACAATTTCTCCAAGTCCAATTTATATATGTGTGGTCCATCACCACAAACGCCTTTTGGAAAATGCAACTTACACTTCATTGCACTAATTGCATGTTGTCAACACTATAACTACCATCAAATCTAGCAAATCCTATCAAGTTTCAATAAGAATTGACATCTTGAACACTCACAAAAAGACATGAAAAAAAACCCCATCAACTTCAACTTCTATTTACATGCAACAACTAGAAACAAAAATAGACAAAACAAAGAACAATCAATTGAATGCAATTGACGAATTATGTTATTACAAAGGTTAGAGCTTTATGGAATAAAGGTTTAAAGTTTAGGGTTTAAGGCTCGGTGAGAAGTCACATAACATAAAACATGTCATCACAAATATTGCAAGAAGTTCCACATTGAAATGAAATGAAGAAAGTAGGAAGGGAAAACTCGAAGGTGTTAAAAAACTGAAAATGACATCTCTACAAACAACAACTTCAAACCCAAATTCAAAACTGTGATGAGTCTTACAAAGGGGAGCATGTTTGTGAAACCATTGAAAATATGGAAGCACACTATGTAAGACATATCAAGAAGGCCAAAGGGTTTACCTTGACAAAGCATGCTCCTATTTTGGGGAAGGGAAGCATATGTAGGCTTTCTATGTTGGGGAGTGCCCCCCCCCCAATGTTCCAACAAATATTGGTGTTGTTGGGGAGTGCCCATTGTGTGAGTTTTTAGGAGGGTGGAAGATATGATAATAGGTTTTCCGATCATAGCGTCTCATTGTTGAATGGTTGTATGTATTGGTTTTTGTAATAAGCGCATTGGTCATAATTGATGGCTATTGCCGATAGTTATTGGGGATTTTATAGAGCATTGTCATTGTGGAAATAATAAATGTGCCTGAATGTAATTTATGGGGATACCCATGTTCCCCTCCCTTCTCCCATCCTTTTTTGTCTGTTGTTTGTTTGCTTCACATTGCTGTTAACTCATGTTGTGATGGGATTTCCTAAATTTGACTCTCTACACGGTTTTAAAACATTTGTCATACTTGGCAAGAACTTTATGGACGGGACTTTGCACATAAATTGTCAACGGCCTATTTACATACTTGTCCTCCTTTCAATCTATCCCTCACCCCCTTTGTAAGTTTGCCACATGTTTTACAAAGGCACATACTTTAACCATTTACGACAAAGTTTGCAAATGGACACATTCACCACCCAAACTTCATACCTCATAATAGGTTTCAATATCCAAACCTTTTTTTTCTAGGCCTACCTCCCCCCCCCCCCCCAATTCCCCTTCAGCCCCCACATGGTCCCCCAAGGCTTTCAAAATCATTGGAAATGATACACCTTTATTAGTAGCTTATGGGCATCAATGGGTTGAGCAATGAGTGGCTATCTTTAATTTTACTTTTATTAATCTATTTTAATCGTTTATTCCTGACATTTTCCCAAAAATGTGTGTTAATGTGTTTTTTTTTTTTTTTTTGCTTGAGGCAAAAAGATGGGTAATAGGAAAGTGTTTTCCAAACAATGAAATGCAATGAGGATTTTCTAGTATTAAGTATCCAAAGAGGTTTTTTACATTCCTTTTCTTGCCTTCTTGCCCCAAACCAAAGATTGGTTTTTTGAATTACAAAAAAGAGGGATAATTCTGGCCTTCAGACCTTTTACATGGAACTGAAAGGAATCACATGCTGCTGGGAAAAGTAAAATAAAATGGGACATTTGAATATGATATTTAAAAATAAGTTTTTCTTTTTTGCCTGCTCTTCGTAAAGAATCTCTTCATTTGTGCCAAAATAATTATATATAGATATAGATATAGATATGAATTTGGAACCAAAGAACAAGAAACATGACAATTTCAAGCCAATGTGGGTAGGTAGTAGGTATTAAACCGAAAAGTTGTTGATGAAAACTTGATAGATACCATTTGATTCCAATGAAGGACATTTCTGATAGTTGGAGTGAATTTGGGGGTTACATGTGGGGCAGATTCGTTAGAAATAATTACATACAAATTATTGAATAAAAGATTCATCACAATAAGGGAATGTTCCCAATGTGCTCCGCTTAATAAGCCATAAATTTACATCTAACATGCACCTTCCAAAACATTACACTTTCTAATATGCTCACGGTGGGGATCATAGATAAAACTAAAAGATAGGGATCAAATTCCATAATTGTAACATTAATGCCAAAAGAAAAATATTTTGTAGAGAGTGATAGGTATGTGAGAATCGATATTTGGGTGCATATTTATATAAGAATTGATTAAAAAAACTCTTAAAAAATCCTGAGGATAAAAAACCACAAGTCAGACATATCAGCATCTTTAAGGGCTTCTATTGTTGCTAGGAGCGACTCCAGTGTTTCTCGGTATGTCACCTTCAAAAATATTTGTCACACCCAAGTTTAGTTATTTACTTTTGTCCAACCCCACCCATAAAACTAAAATTGGGATGGCAAATAGGTACGTGGGGAGACAAGGTACTAATTGCAAACCACCTGGAAACAGGGAACACCAGTCAGATCATATTTATTACTCTTCTCTGGCAGGTGTTAGGCTTTGCTGTGCATTTCATCAGCCTCAGCAAACTCTGCAAAAATGTTGGGCCAAGCCAAGCCAGCATGTTTTAACTTTGCTTCATCTAATTTTAATTTGCAGCGTCACATACTGAGCACCAGTGAAGTTGCTCTTAGGCATGGGAACTTGAGTTTACCACCTTCATCCCCATGCCCTCAAAACCATGAAACTCAGATTTCATGCCCACATTTCAATTGTGGGGAGGATATATATATATAGGGCATAAGGTCTCACTTTCCTAGTTTATCATAAAATTGACATGCAACAAATTAGCCTTAAATCCATATCACACTAGTTGCATGCTTCTAACCTTTTGAGTTTTTTTCCTTATTAAAGTCCTTGTTCTTGTTATTTTTCTTTTATGGCTTGTACTATTTGAACTTCTTGTGCTTGATTTTGCTTTTGTGAATTTAGACATGGAAAGTTTTGAACAATGACACAAAATCTGTTCAAAGGGCCTTGATGGTGTTATTTATATTTCTACAACATAAAAGTGATAAAATCTGACATTTGAAACTAATTCCTGTTAATGCTCATGTAAAGATGAACAAGCATGGAACAAATTTGAGCTATAGTTTGTGGCCTACCAATTTTTTTGTATTATTAGTTGGCTATAAGTGGACATGTTTTAATTTTGAAAACCCATATGCTTGTGAATGACAAGAAAATTATTTTAAAATTACTACTTTGAAATACAAACTGTGTTTCATGAAGTCGGCATACATAGGAGTGTGTTTGCAAGCTAATAAATAATTATACCTAATGAAATACTAGTAACCAAACCTATTTCAAAATTTTAATATTTATCATACATTTCCATAGTAGAGCACACTTGTTAAGAGGTTTAAGACATAACTTGTCCATATTAAAAATTATCGTTGCTTGCCCTTGAGCTTGGCCAATAAAATTTTCAGATATAACAAAGTGGAATAGATCATTGTGACATTTACATTATATATCCACTAAGATATAAGATAGATACATTTTTTAAATACAAAAAATTCCCCATCTTAGTAAACTTATAATTTTTGTTAATGCCCATGATTGTAAACTCAATCGATCCAATGTTAAGAAACTTGGTATAATTGAGGTTGTTGTTCTATAAAATCCATGAGCACCAAGAACACACTAATGTGGTAAACCCACCTGGGTTCCATGGAAGGCTTAGAGAGGAGGAAACCACAAAGTTGAATGATTAGCCAAGATAGAAAAGTAGCCTTTATAACTTTGCCAAACAAGTTGGGACTAGTTGTCCTCCCAATATTAGGATCTAATTTTCAAGACAAAAGATGTTTCATCCAATGTGTGATGAATCACTTTTGGCTCATGCATAATTTATACATGAGTCCACAACATTTGCAAATCTTTTGTTGGTCCTCCTCAAGATTCCAAATCCTAGTCTTATCCTTGAAACAACATAATTTCTCATAAAATGATTCGATCATCTTTGTGTATAGCTTTTTTTTTGCATTTATAAATATATTAAAATGATTAATACCATTGTGGATTATTTATTTATTTATTCAATGTAGTTATGTTTGAAAATAGGGAAATTGTTGGACGTTCATCGTGCTTTAAATTTTATTGAATGACCTCAAACCATTTTTCATACTGACAATACAAACATATTGTGTCAAGATAGTTTCTTCTAATTTGTCATTTTAATGTCCACTATGGACTTTACAAGATATTTCATTTCAAAGTGTGCATGTTGATTTTTTTTTGGGAAATATTGATTTTCAATATGTATCATCAACCTTACATGATTGATTTTTATTTTTTTAAATCACTGAAAAAAAAGGTTCACATTCATATTCGTAATATGTTACAAAACATATTTGTAGATTCTAAAGTTGAAAAATATTATATGACCATTTCTAATTGCACAAATCTTTTATGCATTATATTACACATATAAATTATTGCACATATTTGAATCTAAACTATAAAAACTTCAATACAATTACCATATAACTTTTGATTGCATTTCATCACATACAAAAACAATGGTTGTGATCATGTTCACTTTCGTCAAACAAACCTTATAAAAATTTTAAATCGCTCTTAGGTCAATAACTTTTTCTTTTTTTCTGTTAGTAAAATATTGCAAAACTAACAACATCCAACTCATGCCATGTCATCAAAGACTTTCAAACAATACCAAAAACAAAGTGAGAGGCCCCATGGTTTGGGCGGGTTGCAATGTGATCACATTCAAACACACAAAGTAAATACCTATCTTATTACATATATCTTTGGGTCCATAAATGATAAATTGAGTCTCCAACACCATGACTTAGTCTTGCAATGGTATTTTATAAAGGTGCATTCACACTTGGTGTTAGGTATTCTAGTGTTGGAGTCCCCTAACACCATGCTACTCATTTAGGACTTACACCTACTTATCATGAACATTTTATGCTAAGTGTTAATTCAGTTAACATTAAACTATTTGCCCATTTAACATTGGGTGTCACCTAGATTTTCATTTAACACTGACTTAACTTCAAGTGTGAACGCACCATAAGGTTTATAAAGTACCACAACAATATGGGGGATTTTTGTTTTAACCATGGTCCTAGTGTAAGTGTTATTTCACATCTAGAATAACTAGCACCCATCAATGCCCCATGCAATATGAATGGTGTGTGTGGATAAGAAACACATTGACAATGGTGATTAGGTATACATGCAATTGCCTATCGAGTAGCCATCATGTTACTTATATACATACCTACTTACATAGTAATCTCTCACACACACATAGGTACCTTCATTTTTTTGAGCAAGGCCTCTTAGTGACCATATTAAGCCCTTAAAATGTTAGACTTGAACTTAAAGACCCTGATTTAGACCAAGCATGGTATATTTATAATATTTAGAATCATAGAAATTCCATTTAAATTATTTCTAATAAACTATAGGGTAGTCTAGTGATATGAAAAGGCAAAGCACTATTTCTACAATAGTGAGGTAATTCTCTTAAAAAATTAAAAGAGCTACCCATCATGCTTAGCTAGGGAATTGAAACTAGTGACAACCATGCTTCAATTGAGCTGACCTAAAAAAAAAAAAAGACAAATATCTTGTGGAGTCTTGGGTCCTTACCATTTCCTACCTTTCATTATATTAACTAGAGGAATCATGTACCTAAGTGAGAGGATTTGGAGGTGTGGGCCCTTGTGAAAGATGAGTGGATATGGGGACTAGAGAGGGGGGGGGGGGGGGGGTGACAATACATCCAGCTCATGTTTTTTTTTTTTTTTTTTTTATTATTATTTTATAA
>Ga0116231_10008901_pt1 | contig 17318 bp, 16 predicted proteins | sample S1TSphgellanicum_2_FD_89695 | JGI IMG/M metagenome (GOLD analysis project Ga0116231, IMG submission 89695) | Host-associated microbial communities from peat moss isolated from Minnesota, USA - S1T2_Fd - Sphagnum magellanicum MG | ecosystem: Host-associated > Plants > Peat moss > Unclassified...
ATCCGTCGCGGCATTGATCAGCACGGTCCCGCCGGGCGCATGCACTGAAGCGTTACCCACCAGGTTCACGGACTGTCCCGAGAGCGCAATCTCCGAGGGGATGAAGTTGCCGTTGGCGAGATTCGTCTCGGTGATGGTTGCCGTGTCCGTGGTGTCCGGCAGCACCTCCGTCACGCTGCCCGGCGCGAGAGTCAGCTTACCGCCCTGATTTGGCAACAAGGTCCCATAACCGCCGATACCGCTGTCGTAGAAGGATTCGGTCTGTCCTGTCGAGCCCGTGGCCGAGGTATCGCCGGCCACTAGATAAATCGAGCCATTCGCGCTGACCGATGTGGTTGCCGAGATCTCGCCGGACTGATTGACGATCATGCCGGCCAGGGTCACGTTGCCCCGCGGCGCGGAGATAGTGCCCTGGTTGGTGACGGCGCTGTTCGCGATACCCCCGGCATTGACTTCAATCAAAAGACCGCGCAGCGATGGGTCGGTGCTTGCCGCGAGATAAACCGCATTGCCGGCGCCGAGAATCGTCTGGCCATCCGGAGTCGTGATCGAGCCGGCGTTCGTGACGGACTGCCCCAGCAGCATGATACGGCCGCCGTCGGCCGCGACGAGTGTCGCACCGGGGCTTACCGTGATCGAACACGGGGCCGGAGTACAGGTGCTAGGCGTGCCGCCGCCGAAGGCAGCCGGGAGTGTTCCGCCGACGGCATTGATATTGTTCGACAGGATACCGTTCTTGTAGAGGGCGTCCGGGTCGGATGAGCCGGGCAGTGCCGCGAAATTCAGCGTGGACGCCGTCAGCGATGCAACGTCGATCTGTGCGCCCTTCGAGAAAACGATACCGTTCTGATTATAGAGATAGACCTGACCGTTGGCGCTCAGCTGTCCCGCGATGACACTCGGATTGGAGTCCCAGATGTTGTTGAGAACCTGGGCGGTCGCGGACGGCTGAACGAACGTGACCTTGTACCCGCTCGCAATGTTGAAGTTTGCCCAATTCAAGATTGCATTCGCGGTCGTCTCGGTAACCGTGAGGTTGTTGCCGCTGGTCACCGCACCGGCCGATCCGTAGCTCACGAACGACGTCGCATTCGTCCCGCAAATCTGACCGATGCAGGGTGTCGGCAGCGGTGGTTTCGGAGTGCCGCCCGACGCGATTCCGGCAGCGGCGAGCGCGAGCGCCCCAAGCAAGGCGGTCCCGCCGCTGATTCTCGAGCACGAAATTCTCCCGCTCGCTTCCCCGTCAACCGGCGCTCGGTCGCGTTCTTTTTGATCTGCCATGAGCTGCCTATGAGTGACCGGGAGAAAACTGCTCTGCGTATCGTCGCGAAAGCTGTCTTCGAATTGAAATGATACAAAAGGTACATTGCATCCGCGTGAAAACCGCCATCTCTACTCATACCTAGCGGGAAACTCTTGTCCGAGTCGGCTCTGACGCGCCAGTACCAACAAGCCCTCGCGCAATTCTCGCGAGGTCAGTGGGAATTCGCGGGTCGCTCCTGCCAACAACTGCTGCAAGCGGAGCCACGTCACGGCGGCGCTCTGCATTTGCTCGGCTTGCTGGCCCTGCGCGGCGGCGACGCGGAGCGGGCGCTCGCGCTCTTGGATCAATCGATCGCTGTAGACGCCGCTCAGCCCGACGTGCATCTTAATCGGGGAATCGCGCTGCTGCGCCTGGCACGTCCGCACGACGCGCTCGAGTGTTTTGGGACGGCACTGCGATTGAAACCAGACTATGCCGAGGCAGTGCAACTGCGGGGTCAGATACGGCTCGAACAGGCCCAAGTCGAGGAGGCGCTCGCGGATTACGTGCTGGCGAGCCGCTTGCGGCCCGATCTGGCTTCCAACCACGTCAATCGCGGGAATGCGCTATTCCGACTCGGTCGCACCGAGGCCGCACTCGCTGCCTACGATACAGCCCTGGCGCTTAATCCCCATGACGCCGCGACCAGCTTCAACCGCGGTCACGCGTTGCTCGAACTGAATCGATATCCCGAGGCGTTGGACGCCTATCAGGCTGTCAGCCGGCTCAATCCGGCATTTGCGAAGGTACATCTGTATTGCGGCATCGCATTGCGACGCTTATTGCGACCGATTGAGGCGCTGGCGAGTTTCGACCGCGCCTGCATCGCGGACCCGCGCTCCGCAGACGCACATTGCGGACTCGGCAATGCCTTGCGCGATCTGGGACGCTGGGATGAGGCCCTAAACGCCTATGAACGGGCGCTCGCGCTCGATGCTGGTTGCTTGGAGGCGCTCAGCAACCGCGCCCGGGTGTTGTTGACGCTGAACCGACCTCTCGAGGCAGAGGCCAATTTGCAGCGGCTTTTCGCGCTGGCGCCCCGACGGGCGCCAGACCTGAATTTCGCGCTGGGGAACTGGCTGCACTCGCGGCTATTGAGTTGCGATTGGCGCGATTTTGACGCTCTGGTCAGGGACATCCATGTCGGCGTCGCGGCCGATCAACGCGTGACGCTACCACCGCTGTTCGTTGCGATCAGCGACTCTCCGGAGGCGCAATTGCGCTGCGCGCAAAACTTTGTCGCGGACAACTGGGGAGCCGATGGTTACGGTCCCTGGACTGCCGCCACTTACGCGCACTCGCGCATTCGCGTCGCATACGTGTCCTCCGATTTCCGTGAGCACCCAGTCGCTCAGCTCATGGCGGGCATTTTCGAGCATCACGACCGGGATCGCTTCGAGATCGTCGGGGTCGCCTTGCGGCAGTCGGACGGGAGCGACCTGGCGGGGCGCGTGCGTCGCGCCTTCGATCGAGTCGTGGAAGGCGCGGGCGTGAGCGACGCGGAACTCTGCGCCGCGATGCGCAGCATGGAGATCGACATTGCGGTCGATCTCAACGGTTATACAGATGGCTTTCGTCCCGAAATATTTGCGCGGCGCGCGGCGCCCGTGCAGGTTGCTTATCTCGGATATCCCGGCACGCTGGCCACCAACTACATCGATTACCTGATCGCCGACCATACGGTCATTCCCGACGCGGAGCGCCGGCACTATGCGGAAAAGATCGCTTTTCTTCCAGGCTGTTATCAACCCAACGACTCTCTTCGCCCCATAGCTGAGACCCCGGTCGATCGCGCGGATCACGGCTTGCCCCGAGAGGGAATCGTCTTTTGTTGTTTCAACAATCAATACAAGATCTTGCCGCCGGTGTTCGATGTTTGGATGCGCCTGCTGCTGGCCCTCGATGGCAGCGTGCTCTGGTTGAGCTCCAAGTCCGAAGCCGTCATGGAAAATCTGCGCCGTGAGGCGCGCGCACGCGGCGTGGACCCTGACCGCTTGGTTTTCGCGCGACGCCTGCCCGAGCTTTCAGACCATCTGGCGCGTTATCGCCTGGCCGATCTCTTTCTCGATACGATTCCGTTCAACGCGCACACCACCGCGAGCGACGCCTTATGGGCCGGATTGCCGGTGTTGACATGCTTGGGCCGCACGTTCTCGGGTCGCGTGGCGGCGAGTCTGTTGCGAGCGCTCGGGTTACCGGAACTCGTGACCGAGACTTTGTTGGACTATGAGCGTCAGGCCTTGGACCTCGTACGCTCACCCAGGGTGCTTGCCGCACTCAGAATCGGCTTGAAGGCCGCACGCACCAGCCGCGGAGTGTTCGACACCGCGCGGCTCTGTCGTAACATCGAATCCGCTTTTCAGTACATGCAGGAACGCCGAGTCAAAGGGCTATCGCCCGAAGATTTTGATGTGCATGCCGGTTGATCGGATCGGTACGGATGAGCTTCTTGGAAAAAGGGCCCCGTGTTACCACGGGGCCCAAACTCGAATCGCCTTTGACCCGGATGGGTCTTGAGCGCAGATCTCAGAGCGGATCGGAACCAAACGTGATCGCTTGATTACCCGAGCTGTTAGCATTGACGTCGGTCGCATCGAAGCTCGGCTGCTCCGGCGCGGCCGAATTCTTGGCACGCGTATCGAGTGCCACGCCGGCGTCCTGAGCGGGCGCCAATACCGGATCGATCAACACGCCCGTAACCGACAGCGGAAATGCCTTTCCAGTGTTCGCACCGGCAAGGGATTCGGACTGCAGGTTGTTGCGAACGGCATATGCCATCGCCACATTGGGAGCAGAGCCGGCGGGTGCCGTGGTGATGCTGCCGGGTGAGGACGGCTTCAGCAGAGCGCCGCGATAGTTGAACGAGTTCTGCAATACGTAATCGTAAGCGCCCGTGATCGCATTCGTGTACGACGTTGATGTCGTGCCGTTGATGTTGTCCGTCGAGGAGCCGGTGTCGATTCCGACGCCATCGATCTTGACGAATGAATACGCCGTTTTGCCGCCGGAAAGGTTCAACGCCGGCGCAACTTGGGTCGCCAGAACGGAAACCGCATAATCACCCGCGTTGTTGGCGTTGATCAAGTCGGTCACGCAAGCCGCCGTGCTCGCTTCCTTCACGTCTTGATAGGATCCGGAGAGATTCAGGATCGTATCGGTGTAGCTGTTGACCGTCGTCGCGCTGACACTGCCCGGAGTGATGGTCGCGCCATATCCCAACCCGCCCGGGTAATTCAGGAAGTACTGATTTTCGCCGGCCTTCGTGCCCGAGCCCGAACCACGATCCAAAAACCACATCGGCTTGTTCGGAAACTGAGTCCCGTCGTCTGCGAACAACTGATTCCAATTCGTCGTCGTCCCCGCCAGAATTCCGAGGATTTCCGGCTTCGTGAAGCTCGTCTTCGGATGCGGGAACGAAGGAGTGCCATTATAAACCGCATTGGTCACGGCAAAGCCGAATACGTCGAGGTAAACACCTTCCTGCGTGATGCCGGACAATTGCGACGGGGTGAGCTGAGCGACGCCATTCAGGTTGTACGCAAAGTTGAACAGCGGCACTTCGACATCGGTCACGCCAAAGTCTGTCGGCTGGTTGTTTGTATTCGTCGGGGTGTACTTATAAGTCGGAGAAGCCGGCGTAACGCTCGCTTGCGCATTGCCGGTAGCGGACGCCGTGCTCAAGAGCGAGGAGATCACAGGAAAGGGAAGCAGGGAGTTCGTGGCGCCCGAGGCAAATGCCAAGGGGAACGCACCGTTCGGGAAGCTGCCACCGTTGAACTTGTAGATGAACATGATGTTCGTCGCGGTCGTGAACGGCGCATTTGCCGCGGCCGGGTTCGTCGTCCCCGTCACCACGAGATAGCTGCCGCTCAAGCCACCGCTCGAGCTGTCCGTGTAGACGTCGACCGAGCTCGGCGTCAGGAGGTTGTACACGGCAGAATAGATCGAGTTTTCTTGAGCTGAACCGCCAGCCTCATAAAAAGTGTATGCAATTGATGCGCTGGGCGCGAGTGCCTGTGCACTCGATCCCAACACCGTCGCGACGGCCGCGGCAATTAGTTTCGATGAAGAATTCATGGATTTCCCCGTTGTATATTAAAAAGCGATGTGTTCTTAAGCGGCTGCGCGCGCTTTGTCTGACTGGCCGCGACGGGCGACGACGCCCATCAGACCCAATCCGGATACGAGCAGGAGCAGCGGCGTCGGGAGCGGAACCGTCGTGCCGCCCGGCTCGGTGTACGTCAACACACCGCTCGCCGAGACGTCCCAGGTTCCGGCAAACGTGGAGCTGGTCTCGCCGCCACGAGTAGCCGTCGCGTTGGTTGCCACGATTTGGTAGAAACCGAGTGAGGTGCCGAGCGCCTGGCTATCCGAGGTTCCGATCAAGCTATTCACGGAAGCCTCATAGCCGCCCAGCGACCAAGAGGTGCCCGATGCGGCGCCGGCGGGAACAAAAGTGGAACCACCGGCCGGGTTCAATATTTGACCTTCGAAGGTTCCGATCTGGATAGCAACGCTTCCGGCGTTCTTTCCGTTGATCGCTGCGGCCGTGGCGTTTCCGGTCACGTCGGAGATATATGCAGGCGTTCCGCCGGCGGGAGTTTCAGCGCCGACAACCGAATAGTCGATGTTGTCGCCCGATTTCTCCGTTGCGACGAACTGCTGATAAGTGCTCAGCGCCGCGAGGTTCATCGTATAGCTGGTCGGGTCGGCAAATGAAGCGACCGTCAGGCCGGTGTCGAACATGAACGAAGTGCCGGCCGTCGTATCCACGACGTTGACGAAGATCGTGCCGCCCGAACCGGCATTCGTGGTCTGCGCCGAAGCGCCGGCGGAAATCGCCAGCGCAACCGCGCCTGCGAGTACCTTCAAACCTGTGCTGATTTGCATTAACTGCTCCCAAGTTATAAGAAAAAAATGTCAAACAAACTTTTTGAGATTGGCGAGAGACACTCGGCAGATAGTTGTCAAGCGACTCACGATCGGTGCTTTGCTGCCGTCTCCAGGCTTTTCTCTACGGCGGGGATGTTGGCAGCGGGAAGCGTCGGGAGAATGTCGGTTCTGTGACGAAGTCATAACATTCGAGAGATTTTCCAGCGTCTTGGAGCTCAAGCAACGCGAGTGTCAGCCGAAAATACTGACGAGGAGAGCCTCGATCCCGAGAAACGCAGCGAGAGAGGCGAATTGTCATGCGTTTGTAGGTCAAATACACGACGAGTCATCGGTTGATTTTTTCCGCGTCAAGCTTGGTTTGATATTCCTGAATCACATTCTCGATCCCGACCTCTTCGAGACCGAACACCGGTTCTTTCTGCGACAGCGAAGCCCAGACACCTTTGCTTCGATATTTTTTCAGGAGTTCCTCGGAATACCGATAAAGAGTTAGGTTCTTGGTTTCGCAGCTCGCGTTTACGCTCGCACTTTGCTCGAGCAGTTTCTTGGTGTCGGCCAGCTCCTGAGATCGGGTGGCGAGTTGCTTCGAGGTCTCCGCCAATTTTTCGTCCGTGGTCGTAAGTCGCTGAGCAGTTTCGGCGAGGCGTTTCGCGACGTCGTCCTGGGTTTTTTCCGCCGAACTCAACTTGGCGTTGAGCGAAGCTTCGGCGGCTTTAGAGCCACTCTGCAGCGCCTGTAGTTGCTGGTTCGCGGCCGCAAGCTTCTGCTCGGCATCGGCCTTGGCCGTCTGCAGCCCCTCATTATCGGATTGCGCCTGGCGCAGTGCCTCCTGGGTCCTACGCAGCATTTCCTTGATGCGTGCCGACGAGTCCTCGTCCGAATGGGCAGGGACCGCGACCGCCGCGAGCACAAGCGCCGACGCGAGGCAGACGATGGACCGACTTGTTGGAAAGAGTCTCGTCATTAACGTTGCCCTCTGGATCCTAAAAGACCGCGTTGATATCGACCTGGAGTACGTCGATCGCGAGCGGCAGCCCGCTCAAGATCGTATCGGTCCCGGCCAATGCGACGCCGTCGATTTGTTTGGCGCTGAACCAGCGCAAGCTGAGAAAGGTGTTCTTTTCGAACGCGAAACTGCCGCCGAGGAAATAGCCCTTCGCATCGGTTCCGCCGAGGTGAAAGTCCTGATCCGTGAATGCATCGACGGTCGAGTCGCGTTCCGCATATCGATAGCCGAGCCAAGCCTGCCAGCTGTACTTTTCCGAAATAACGGGACGCCCGACGGTCAGACGGGTCTGCCATCCCTTCACTTGTTTATCCACGTAGTAGCCGGTCCGCTGATAGATCTCGTTCTCGTTGAAGCCGAGATTCTTGACCCAATCGGCACCGATCAGCACATGCGTTCGTCCAAACACGCCCAGATCCACGAGGGTCGAGAAGTTTAATTCGTGGAATTTGGACGCCAGGCCATAGAGCGGCGTCGCCGACGGATTCAGCGTATCCGCGAGACCGTTGATGTCGAATACCGTATTTCCCGTTTGCCGATAGGGAGCCGCTGTGTCGGTGAATTGTGTGGACACGATCGTGGGATTCGGAATGCCCTCGATGTTGCGGTAATCGTAGAATGCCGCGCTTAGCTTCCAATCGGACGTTTCGGCGAAGCGCATATCGAACCCGCTCTGGTAAGCGTACAACCACTTGCTCGGCGAGCTATTGCTCGGCGTAGGATCGTTCTGCAAGATCGGGAAAAGACCGGCCGTCGTGATCAGACGCCAATGCGGACCGATCTCGGGATCCAACCGGGCGGCGAACCCTTCGAGGCTGACGTCGTCGGCCCAGATCAAGGTCGTTGCTTTGAAGAAAGGGTTGCCGATGCGTCCGCCGATGAGGCTCACCCAGGATTTCGGACGGTAGGCAATGTAGGCGCGGTCGAAACCGATCGTCGAGCGCGTCTCGTAGTTGCCGAGCGTCTGATTTTCTGACCCTGGATTGCTGCCGGCGCCCACGCCACCGCTCGCGAGACGCATGCCGACCGTGACGCTGTCGCCGACGGTCGCGTCGAAGCCGAAGCGGCCGCGAAAGCGCGTCCGGTTGTTGGCCTCGGTGGAGTTGGCGATATTGACGCCAAAGGCGTTGAGTTCGGCGACCGGTGCATTCGGAGTATTGTCGGTCGGGAATCGATCCGCCTCGAAACGTAAGCGCATGTCGCCGTAGAAGTTGAAATGCCTTAGCCATTCGGGAAATGCGCCAGGCTCACCCCAACGCTCTTGCTTGGCCTGCGCGAGCACATCTTCTTTGACCTCGGCGCGGATCTCGTCCTTGACCGTATCGGGAACATAGGGCACGCGCACGGTGCCTGGGGCGATGGACGGAGTGGCGGCCGCGCCGGGCGACGACGTGGCGGGAGCCACGGTTCCGGCCGTCGATGCAGCTCCTGCCTGACTCGCACCTCCGGCTTCCGACGAATTCGCGGCTGCGCCCGGCTTTGCGCCGGCCTGCGTTGCCTGGGCGATGATTTCATCGGCCTTGGCGCGAGTCAGGACGCCTTGATCGACGAGGGCGTTGACCAGACTGATGGTCGAATCGCGTAGCTTTCGCAGTTCGTCGATTTCGTCCGCGAAAGCCGGGAAGGTGATGGCAGCGAGACATAGTCCCACGAATGCTTGGCGCCAAGATCTGCTCATAGTCTGGTTAAATCCCATGGTCGGTGGTTCTCGATGGCCGTAAGACGATCAGTCAGTTGATGCTGAGACCGACCGGCATCGGCATGTCGGACAGCGGTGCCTCATCCGCGTGGTTCAAGTCACTCAAGGCTTCGCGCAGGCTTCGCTCCGTGTCGGCGTCGGCGCCCTGCACGGTATAGCGCTGGATCGAGCCGTCGGGAGCCAGCCAGACGAGCAGCCGCACATTGCTAGCGCGCACCTTGTGTTTGGTCAGCTCGATCTGCACACGTTGCTCGAGGCGCGCCACATAGGCCGAATAACGCGAACCATTGCCAATGTCGCCGCCGATGTAATCACTCTTGACATCGCCCGCGGCGAACGCGCTGGGTCCCTCCCCGGCCGCTCCTTCCATCTTCAATTGCGCAGGTTCAGGAAGCGCCTCTTGCTTCGGCGCCACGGTCTGCTGCTGCATCGTCTTCTCCTCCTTGGGAGGCGGCGGCTTTTTCTCATCGGGCGGCGGCGGCGGCGGTGGCGGCGCGTCCGGCAGAATCATGATGCGGGCGACCTGGTGCTTTGGCCCGGATGGGCCGTGGCCCAAGTTCATGCCGCCCCAGACGACGGCGCCCGCGAGGCACAAGAGCACGGCACCGATGGTAACGCGCTGGCCCCAGCGTTTGTTGGTCCCGGGATTGCGGTAATCGACGGCATTCTGCATGACACTCACGTTCCGATCCGCGCCGTTACGAGGCCCATGTTGACGCCGAGCCGGTCGCAAAGATCGATGATGGAAACGACTTTGGCGTACTGCGCGTGTGCATCGCCTTTGATGGCGACCGACATTTTTGCATCGCGCGACTGAGCGGCCTTGAGTTGGGCTTCGAGTTCAGCGAGGCTCACGGTCGTGCCGTTGAGCGTGACGGCGCCGCTCGGCAGGATCTGCACGACCTTCATCTCATGCTGTTCCGTCACGGGCTTGTTGGACGGCTTCGGCAGCGAGATCGTGAGACCCTGTATGGAGGCCGTGGTCATCAGAATGAACACCACCAGCAGCACGTAGGCAAGATCGAGCATCGGAGTGACGTTGATCGTGTCGTACGGTTTCGATTCGGTTTGGACCTGCATCAGCTGGGCTCCCGTTTCGTCACGAGACCGATTTCGGTGATGTCGAGCTTCTTGGCGATCTCGAGCACATCCATGATCGTCTGGTATTGGGCGGCCGAGTCGCCCTTGAGCACGACCGGCAGATTCGGATTGGCCGCCTTGTATTGCGCGAGGCTCGAACGAAGCTGATCGAGCGTCACCGGGTACGCATCGAGAAAGATCGCTCCGTCTGCCGTCACCGTAATCGCGCGGGTTTGGGGCTTGCCGAGGTTGTTGGCCGCGTGCGTGAGCGGCGACTGGACTTTGACACCTTGCACGGCCGCTGTCGTGAGGATGATGAACGTCACGAGCAATACATAGGCAAGATCCAACATCGGTGTGATGTTGATGTCGTCGTAGAGCGCGTTCTGTTCCTTCGGCCCCTCACTCATTGGGCACCGTAGGTTTCGGCGACCCTGGTCACGAACTCATCGACGAATATCTGCATGTCGGAGGCGATCGTCTTGATGCGCGAGGCAAGATAGTTGTAGCCGAACAGCGAAGGGATCGCGACACTCAATCCCGCGACCGTCGCGAGCAGCGCGGCAGCGATACCGGGCGCGATGGCATTGACGTTGACGTCGCCCGCCGCGGCGATCGAAGCAAACGTGATCATGACGCCGACGACGGTGCCGAGCAGCCCGAGGAACGGGCCGCCCGCGATCGCAATCGTGAGCAATACCATCTGGGAATTCAGGGCATAGCCCTCACGCACGGAGTCCGCGTCGATACTGGCTTTGACGGCATCCAAGGAGGGTCCCGACAACGGCGCACGGCCCCTCTCGCCGACCTTGCGCTTCAGCAGCTCCCGGATGCCCGCCTGATAGAGTCGGTACAGTGAGGAGTTGGCGAACTGCGGACCCGTCAGCGTCAGAACGTCGGCTGCGTCGCGGAACTCCCTCAAGAACCGCTGATTGGCGCGATCGGTACGAGAGACATACAAGGCCTTCGTGATCATGACCGCGATCGCGATCAAGAGCATGACTCCGAGGATTCCGATGATGGTCCAGGCGTCCGGCGTGAGGCTCTTGACCAGGATGCCGAAATATCCCGGACTACCGCTCGAGGACTCCGAATCCGATGTCTCGGTTTTCGTGGCGATGAGCTTTGCATCGGCGCTCTCGGCGGAATACTCCAATTTGAGGTAGTCGGCGCTACGCGCGACGCTCGCGAGGTCAAGTTCATCGACGAGACCCGTATAGTCCTCACCCACTTGAATCGCACCGTCGAGCGCGGAACTTGGATGCGGCAAATCGGTCTGTCCGGCCGGGGCGCCGTTCACGTAGACCGCGAGCTTTCCGGACCCGAGCGTCACCGCGATTTGCGACCAAGTGGCCGCCGCGACATCGCCCGCCGACACGCTGGACTCGCCATCACTGACGGTGAGCTTGCCCGCGGTCAACACCATGCGTAGTGACCCCTGCACGTAAAGTGTGCCGCTGGCCGCATCGGGACGAACCCACAGCGAAACCGTAAGCGGCGCATCGGCGGCGACCCGGAGCTTGTCGTTTGCCGGCAGAATGATCGGCGTGCCGGCAAGGCGGGCACTTTGGCCGATCAGGCCATTGGCGTCGACTGCGGTCGCTGCCTCGGCTTTGATCGAACCGGTTTGATCGGCGGCGATGCCATCCTTTTCCGCAAAGTGGAACGCAGCCAGCGTCGCGGCATCGGCGATCGATGCCGACGTGGCGGTCGAATCGGCCGGCGCCTTGTCATTGCCGGCGTAAACGTAAATGGTGTTCTTGTCGGTACCAGGCAGCGTGCTGGGTACCTCAACCCAAACCACGCCGAGTTCATTGACGCTATCGAAGCGCTCGATCCAGAATTTCAGCGCGGTCTTGTCATCGCCCGCCACGACGCGCAGATCCGACCCGTCTGGTTTTGCGCCGATGAAGTCGAAATTGCCGGAGTGCAGGCGTACCGGAACGATGAGGTTGGTCAGGGTTTCCTGCACGGGCACACCGGCCGCCGACGTGTTGAGGATAACGGCGGTTCTCTGTTTCCAGTCATTGCTCCACCAGGCGAAAGCGATCGCTGGGACCAAGAAAGAGACTGCAACGACGATTCTGGCTGTTTTCATAAGGACCTTGGTATTTCGGGACTCACCATGCGTAATTGACGCGAAACTGCGCGGAGAGCGCGCCCTTGCGGGTGACATACCCGGCGGTGTCGGCACGTGCCCCATCGGCATCGACGGATAAACCCCTCAGCCTGAAACGAAAGCCGATGCCCTCGCTGGCAAGGCGGAAACCCGAGATTTGTGCCGGTAGCGGATCGAGAATGCGCACCCGGGCCGCGTCGCCGAACAAATACACGTAGGACTCCGTGATGTGTGGCGTCTCCCGATTCAGGAGCTGCGGCGTCCGCAACTCGAGAGAGCCGTGCAAGCCGTTGTCGCCGAGCCGCTCTGCCTCCGTGTACCCGCGCACGCTGTCCAATCCGCCGGCGCCGTATTCCTCGCTGCTGATCAGTGGGCCGCTCGCGAGCTGACCGTCGATCCTGCCGACCACGCTCCAATTGGCGGGCAACAACTGTTGCCTTTGCAGACTCGGTCGAAATATGAAGTAATTTGGATCCGCCTCGTAACGCTTGTTCGAGAATTGTTGCGCATCGGTCCCGCCAAGCGCGCGAACCAGAAAACTGAAGCTCAAATCGAGTTGCGTGCTGCTGCGGGGCGAACTCGTGGCGGCCGTCGCATGTTTATTTCCGTCCAGAGATCCGAGCCAGGTGGCTGAATAATCGGCGGAAAGGGGCGCATAGCGCGCTGGAGTGGCGATTCCGGCCGCGTTCTGTTCATCGACGACCTGTTTGAAATCCTTGAAATCGAAGCCGAGGCTCACGCTGTGATAGAACGTGTTACTCGGCCACACGAGGGGCTCGATGAAGCGAATGCCGTAGATGTTGCCGTTGCCGACGATATCGAGATCTCCGACTGCGGCGATGTTGCTGTCCGAGCTAACCGCGTACAGAGCGACAATCGGGCCGCTCGCCGTCGGAATCACATACGACAGAGACCAGATTTTGGCGTTCGCGGGATCTTCGGGCGCGGTCTGATATTGAATGCTGGCGCTCTGACCGGCTTGGAACAAATTGTCGTAACTGACCTCACCGATCGTGCGGATATGCGCCGTGTTCGCGCTGTAACGGTTGTTGACTTCGAGCATGGCGTGTAGCGGCAGCTCGTCCTGGACGTTCAGATCGACGTCGACTTGGCCCGGCGTCGTGGATGCCCGCAGCACGGGCGTGACGTGCAGGTCCTGGGTGTGATTGACCGCCGCGAGTTCCTTCTGCACTTCGTTGAAGTTCGGAGTGACCCCGGGATCGAGTTCGTGGACCGTGGAACGAATGACCTGCAGCGAGTGATACTTCGAGCCCTTGATCTCCAGGTGGCCGACCGGCGCCTCAACGACGGCGAGCCGCACGACTCCAGCGCTGACTTCCTGCGGGGGAATGTTGACGAGGACCGTCTGATAGCCTCGCGCATGGTAGAGCTTCTCGAGGTCCAGCCGGGCCGCTTCGACATCCTTGATGGTCTTGCGAATGCCGAGATATGGCGAGACGGCACGCTCGACGTCGCCGGCCGATAGAACGGTGTTACCCTCGACACGGTATTCGAGAATCGGAAACAGCCTCTCGCGCTTCTGCTCAGGCGCAGGCGGGTTCGACGCAGGCCGAGGCGGCGCGGCGCTCGCGATCAGCGGCGATTGCAACAGCGATACGACCATGATTCCCCGAACTATTTTGGACACGATCATAGGTGCGCCCTGATCGTGGTCGATTGCGTCACGCTTCATCCCTTCATTCGAGAGAGCGCGCAATATTCCGGGACTACAATGTCATTCTTGTTACGAGCTCGATGATTGTTGTTCCGCACCTCGCGCGGAAAACGCTGAAGCCGCGATGCCCGGCTAAATCCACAGTCAGCCGCGCGGGCGGGTCAAGCCAAGGAGGCCGTCAGGCCGCGGACATCTCGTAGTCCGGCCGCGCTTCCGTGTCGGCGGCATCCAATTCGGCCAATTCATCGCCCAAAGCATCGCGCAAAGCTTCGAGCTCGGAGAGCCGCGCCCGCGCGCGGTTCCAAGCCATTTCGGTCCGCTCCATCGCCTCGAGCAAGTCCTCGCATTCAGCGCGGACATCCGAGGCCGCCTTGAACGCGGCGAACCAGCGTCGCTCGAGACGTTCCGCGGAAACGTCGCCTTCAGGCTTGCGGTTGTTCATCGGCCCCCCCCCGCTGTGGTTGACGATCAATCTTGTCCGAGCAAGTTCGCTTCGAGCCGTTCGATCTTGATCATGATCTGGGCGGTCACGGCTTCGGCGCGGTCGAGACGCTCGCGCGCACGATCGAGCATGTCCGCGTTTGACTTGCGGTCAGCGGCCAGCTTTTGATAATCGGCTCGAGCGCCGACACTCGCCTCATACGCCTGGCGCCATTCGGTTTCCAATTGCATCATCTGTGCATCGATGTCGAAGTCGAGACTGCTCATCGGCCCACGGTCTCCACGTATTGTTCAATTGACTTGTGATGCTGCGACCCGAACATGACGGTTCGCGGACAGTAATGCGGCAATTTTTTGAACACTGGGGTTCCCGCCCGGCCAAAAAAAAGGCCCCGCGAGGAGGCCTGGAGTGGTTCAGGGTCGACAGAAGCGATGGCGGCGTTACGGGCCCCGCCCGGCCACATGCTGAATCCGAGTGCGCGCGCGAGCGAGCCAGGATGGGGCAGTTTCCGTGGTTTGCTGCGTGCCGGCAGCGACCGCGATGCCGGCGATGATGCGTGACATCTCCGTGCCGAGCGAGTCGGCGAGGCTCCGCTGCAGCGAATGCCAGGGTGCGCTCCACAATTCGAGGGTGTCGTTCATGTGCCGCTCCGCTCAAGGTTCACGTACCGCCGGAACTCCGATCAACGCATTTAACCCCGCGCAGTTGACGCGCGCATGAAGATTAAATGGCGTTTAGGTCACGCAGCCTGCCCCACAGGAACTGCGACCGGCACGCTGTCGATTTGTTCCCGCAATTTCGGCCAATCGATGAGCCGCAGATGCCCGTTCATGTCTTCGACGAGCGACGTACAGCTCTCGACCCAGTCGCCGTCGTTGCAATAGAGAACGCCGTTGATCTCGCGCATCTCCGCGCGATGGATGTGACCGCAAACCACGGTGTCGACCGCGCGCTTGCCGGCGGCCTGCGCGACCGCCTCCTCGAAACTGCCGATGTACTGCACGGCCTTCTTGGCCTTGTTCTTGAGGTACGAGGACAAGGACCAATGCGGCAGCCCGAACTTGCGGCGCACCCAGTTGATGTAGGGGTTCGCGGCGAGCAGCACGTCATAGATGTTGCTGCCGAGCTTGGCAAGCCAGGGACTGAACTTGACCACGCTGTCGAACTCGTCGCCGTGCAGGATCAACATGCGACGTCCGTCGGCCGACTCGTGAATGTATTCCCGATGTATCTCGAGGTTGCCGAACACGGCACCGTCGAAATCCCGGAAGACCTCGTCATGATTACCCGGCACGAAAATGACTTTCGTGCCGCGTTTCGCCTTGCCGAGAATCGTGCGCAGCACGTTGTTGTGTGACTGCGGCCAGTACATGGTTTTCTTCATGCTCCAGACATCGATGATGTCGCCGACGAGGAACAGATAGTCCATCTCGACGTGATGCAGGAAGTCGAGCAGCAAATCCGCGCTGCAGCCTTTGAATCCCAGATGGATGTCCGAGATGAAAACCGATCGGGTTCGCAGTACCGGCGCGTTGCGCTCCACCATGCTTCGTCCTCCAAACTTCTTTAGGACGATTCACACGATCGCTGTTTTGTGTTACGGAGCGATTACTCGCGTAAGAAGATTTCTTGACAAACGAGTAACTTAGGTGTGGAACATCCCGTGGAACACGAAATGTGTGACGCGGTGCGCGTCAGGCGAGTGCCGGGGAGGCCGACGCGGGCGGCGCGAAGCGGTAGCCAAAGCCCCGCACGGTTTGAATGTAGGCCTCATAACCGGGCTCGGTCAGGATCTTGCGCAGTCGCTGCACGTTGACGTCGACGGTGCGCTCGTCGACCTCGCTGTCGTCGCCCCAAACCTGCGCGAGTAGCTGGTTGCGATTGAACGTGCGCCCCTGATGCGTCATGAGGAACTCGAGCAGCCGATACTCGACACCGCGCAGGTTCAACAATCGGCCGCGCGCCGTCACGCGATTCGTCTCGGCATCGAGGATCAAGCCTTCGCAGGCCAAGGCGGAACGCTGCGGTTCGCCGCGCCGCGCACGCAGGATGACCGATACCCGGGCCACGACTTCGCGCAGTGAAAACGGCTTGGCGATGTAATCGTCGGCGCCGAGGTTCAAGCCGGTCACGACGTCTTGTTCGGCCGACAACGCCGATAATATGATCAACCGCATGGTGTTCGGCGCCCGTGCACGGCGCACGCCCTGGATCAACTCCAGCCCCGCGAAACCCGGCATGTTCCAATCGACGATCACGAGATGCGGCGGCCTCTCGGCGAGCGCCGCGACGGCGGCGGCGCCGTCGGTGATCGCACGCACGACGAACCCGGCTTCAGAAAGCTTCTGACGCAGGGGCTCAACGGCGGCAACATCCCGATCGACGATCAAGATCTGTTTATTGGTATCGGTGGCGAGCATATCAGCCACCCTATTAGAGATACCCAGCTTTACAGTACGTTGACCGTTTTGTGACCCTTCGCGAGATTCGTCTGGTAAGCCACCGCTTTGGCCGCATCGTTGTCCGCCGCATGCCAGGCACTCAGCAGCATGCCAAGCGCGAGCCAGTTCAGTGATGCCTCGCGATGCTTGGCCCAAAACTCGCGCGGCGTTTGACAATGCCGCAGACGTTGCAGGGTGCTCATGCCCGACTCCTCGTTTGGTTGGCGACGAGGATTAGCGTGCCTCGCAAATAGGGGCCGCCTGTGCGGGAATTCGGCGGCAATTCCGCGGGAATCTGACCAATTCTGACGGTGCGGCGCGCGCGCCGCCGGCCTCGCCGCCTTCGGCTATGATCTTGCGATGAAGAAGCTCATTGCGATCGTCGAGGATGAACCCGCCTTGCGCGAGAATTACTCGGCCGCGCTCGCGCGCCAGGGCTATCAGATCAAGACCTACGCCAATCGGGCCACGGCCATGCTGGCGTTTCGGGCGCGCCTGCCGGACCTCGCGATCATCGACATCTCGCTCGAAGACGAGGCCGAGGGGGGCTTCGACCTATGCCGCGACTTGCGCGCGCTGTCGGCCGAGCTGCCGATCGTATTCTTGACGGCCCGCGACAGCGAACTCGATGCCGTGTCGGGATTGCGGCTCGGCGCGGAC
>Ga0116231_10008902_pt1 | contig 17318 bp, 19 predicted proteins | sample S1TSphgellanicum_2_FD_89695 | JGI IMG/M metagenome (GOLD analysis project Ga0116231, IMG submission 89695) | Host-associated microbial communities from peat moss isolated from Minnesota, USA - S1T2_Fd - Sphagnum magellanicum MG | ecosystem: Host-associated > Plants > Peat moss > Unclassified...
AAAAAAAAAAAATTAAAAATTTAAATATAAAAAAAAAAAAAAAAAAAAAAAAAAAAAAGAAAAAAAAAAAAAGAATGAAAATATGAATCAAGGAATGGAAAAAAAAAAAAGAAATGGCAGTAAAAAGGGTGTAAACATTCATAGCTATATCCACCACAAGACATACATATTACTTTATATAATTAATTAATTAATTATTATATGAATTATTCATACATACTATTCATCTCTATATTATTATTATATTATTCTATACATACAATTTATGGGATCTGAAAATGTGGAGATTGGTAATGGAGCGTCATCACTACTACCCAAAGCAAAATTGTTAAAAAGTTATCTTCTACTACCATCATCACCCCCCACTCACTCACCTTCCTTCCCAAACTCTTTCACAATTCACAAAACATAAAAAAATTCTGAACTTTATGATTTTTTTTCAACAATAATTTCTTCTTCTTCTTCTTCTGATACAATTTGCTTGCATCAGCATTTTTCTTTCTTTTACAAAATAATTTCTGTTCATTTTGTGTTGATTTGGTGCTGATTTTTTTTGGTATGATTTTGTGTATGATGTATTAATGGTTTTTTTTTGTTCAATTTTGCTGTTTGTTGTTGCTGTTGTTGTGGCAATTTTTTTTCCCTCCCAAGTTGACATCCAGTTATCATGTGTTTGGTTGAAGGAAATTGTAAAATTTTGAATGAAGATGCCAATGAGTGGCAGCAAGCTTGTTTAAATTTGTTGTTGCTGCTCAGTTGTTGTTGTTGTTGTTGTTGTTGTTGCAGCATTTTGGTTTTGGTTATGTTTTTGTAATTACTCAGGAAGTAATGGTGAAATGATTTGTGTTGAACTTGGTGTGTGTGTGTGTGTGTTTAGTCGTATTATTATCACCTTTGTTTGTTTGTTGTCGTGAAGGAGGACCATCGGAAGTAGGATGATCTCTTCTTGATCAGAAGAAGCTCATGAAACAAAGAAGGTAAATCACAAATTTCTCATAAATTTGTTTTGTTTTTGTCGTTGATGTAATGTTGTTTTGGGGTTCAAGAAACAATAACGTCGCTGCTGGTGAGTAATTATAATAGAGAGTAGCTGGAAGTCCATGACTCTCTTGCAATTTTATGAAGATTTGACTAACGGACGAACTTCCTCTGTAATTGTAGAGGTTGGGAACTAGTGGAACATTCCTCAAACCTCGTCGATGTTTTGTGGACATTGCAAAAAACTGACACACTGTAATTCATTCATAGTAGAAAGAGAGTAGAACTTGAGAGTAGTAGAGAAAATCTTGCGACAGTGGGAAGAAGAAAGGTCTTGTGTAGATGCGAAAATTTGGATCAGAGCAGTGTGCATACAACCAGCCGCGTAAGAAAAAGTTCGACTTGAAACCAAAGTTGACGACGCCTGTAGATTGCGGATACCTTACCACATGCTGGAAGCTCACGTGACTCCCGCCGTTACTCAATATCGACGAGAGAATCATCGACAAAGACTTGTGGATGCGAAGGTATTGTTACAATCTCATGCGAAGACGAGGGGGCGAAAGAATGTTGTAGCTGAAGAGAGAGGGAGGTCGTGTTATAGATCGGAATCTCCTCGCCTTGCCATGGCCACTAGTGCCGCATGGAACAACAACAGGTACCCCTTCTCCAGATGCAGTACGCCGCCCAGTCCTCTATCGGTGAAGCCCATCAGACCACCTCCAGTTGCACCTAGTGTTATCCTCAATCTCGAAGGTAATTTTAACTGAACAACAAAAAATCTGGCTGAATCTTTTCTTTGCTTGTGGATGCTTCAAGAGAATTCACTTGTTAATGAAGCAAAAAAAGTCTCTGAGGTTGTTATGGATCGGAGATTTATGTTTGCTGCTGATCCTCCCCTTTTTTCCCACTACTGGAAAAGCCATGTAGTTGATAGCTTTCTGATCTGTGGGGGAAAGAACACTGACCGACTGCTAAGATTCGTTCCCTCTCTCGCTCTCTCTCTCTCTCTCTCTCTCTCTCGTACAGTCTGTATTGATTGAGCTTGGCTGATGAACTAATATGTGAGCATCTCTCTAAACAATTTTTTCCTTGCGTGATCACAGTGGCTTGTATAGCTTACTTGCAGGAGAATGTGAGAAGTGCCACCTACAATGGGTTGAATCTCTATAGCACTGATGCCAGAGGTGTCATCAATGTATGGAACACTGGGGTCTGTCACTCCTGCCAATTTTACTTTCCTCTTTCTCATCCCTCTGAATGTGTTTGTCAATCCAGTCTTGGCTTGCACATGATCATCCTTCAAGCCTGCTAGAATCTGTTTTTGCATTTTGAGCCAAGTTTGCTGGGAGGTTTGAGAAATTAACATGAAATACCCTTCATGTGCATTTCCTGGAGGAGTCCACAACAACTGAAATTTTGGGAGATTCTTGACATTTTGTGTAAGCAAAACCAGCAAATCTTGTACCGAATAATGGTTAGTTTTATAGATTTTGTGTTTCTTGACTCACCCACATGTAGCAGCTGCCTATCCTTATGATTTTTCAATGCAAGAATTCTGCCAACAGACATTGTTCATGAAAAGCAGGGGCATTACATGATTGATTGCAGGTGGGGACTTACACGAAGTTTTCAAATGGATTCAATGTTCCTATAAATGTGCTGCAAGGGACACGAGAAGGGAAGGATATGTGGTTGGGTTTTTCAAATGGGGACATTGCAATCATGAGTATTGAGAGCACGATCATTGGATTTCGGTGGCGTGCACATCCTGGAGGAGTGTCGTGCATTGTTGCAGGCACCAACTCCGTTTGGTCTGGTGATTACTATGTACTGGACTACTTTCCTCTATGCAGCTTTCTCTTGCACTCTGTCACTAGAGCAAGGCTAAATGAAGCACTGGAATGAGATTTTTCAGGATAGGAAGTCAAAACATTATGGCTAAAGAAAGAAGTTTTTAGAGAAGAAATGCTAGCCCAACAGGTGAAGAGGAAAAAATAGTCAGGCTTATCAGCAGATACAGAGTCAGCAATCCTGGTTGCATTAGCAAGCAAACTCTGTCATCTTGAGTTGTGCCACTCCATCCATGTTACCCAATATGCAAATTTGGCACTACTCATGAGACAGCATACCAACAGCCCTTGTTAAATTGTGCTGTAGATACTTCAAATCATAGTCGAAGGTTCAATTTTCTGTCAGAGCAAGGAATTTGTTGCTATGCTGAGTTCTTTTAGGGATTGTGGTTGAGAAGATCCTAAATTGGTTTTTTGTGCTCTTCATAGCAGGTGGTGTGGACTTCACAATCAGAAAATGGGGTCTGGATGGGCAGACATTAAGCTCATATTCATATCACCATAGTGCCATAAGGTGGGTACTGATGGTTAAAGAGTTCCCTGACCAAAGTGCAGTACAATTGTGGAGCAGCTCTGACACAACCATTGCTGTGGCTCTTCTACTTGACGATGTTGAGCACCATGAGATGGTTTCCAATGTCCACATTTTGAGTGGTTGGTACCATGTGCCTTCTTATTACATCTGGACCATCAGAGAATTACTCCTTGTTTCGTACATTAGAAAGCTCTATTGATCAATGTTTGATAGATGTCAATGGTTCCTTCAGTGAGAACTGGTGGCTTTGTGGAACCCAGGAATTTCCACCAAATTGCTGGTTAGAGCCTTTAGAGGACACCTCTGGAAGCATGCAACAGCCCCAGCTGGTTTTTGTGAGGGTGTAAAGGGACACCACATCATTGCACCCAAGTAATGGACAACAAATAATGCTCAGAATTCTGGTGTGAGGAATTTTGTGTGTGTGAAACTCCATCATGGTCACATGATCAATTCACTGATCTGCAATCAGCAGGTTCATACCTGGTGTTGATGAGTGACATGTATAAATGATTTATGCATGGATTAGCATATGGCTAGTCAATGTTGAGAGAACATATTGACTGTAATGAGATTGAACAGAAAACTCCACTTCAGAATTTAGTGGAGTTCAGGTTTCTGTGTCATCAAGGCCTCAAAATGCAGAATCAGTTAGTGACTCTCATCTGACAGAAAGTGGTTTTCGCATGTAGGACATGCTCGCATTGTCTCAGTTCTATGTCAAGTTGGGTCAGACACTGTGTGGAGTGGGAGTGAGGACAACACAATAAGAGTGTGGTCCTGCTTCGACATGTCATGCATGCATGTATTGTCCGGGCACAGAGGCTCTATTTGCAGCATGGTGGAACTGGGCATACATGTCTGGAGTGGGTCAACTGATCAGACCATTCTTGTCTGGGATGCCACTACATACCAGCTACTCTACTCACTTGGTGACCATGGCGGGTATGTTTCTTACTTATCAGAGCTTGTGAGCATACAAGGGATTGTTCTTGCTTCATCATTGTCAACATTAGGGTGTCCAGAAGACTGAAGTTCCATGCATCATGTACCATGCAGAGCTAGCCCATCTCCAATATCCTTTTCAGTTAGCTCTCTATGTTGGATCAACAATTTCATATCAATAATGTGCACTTAACTCTTGGCTAGGTATGTAAGAGTGATGGTGAAGGTGGATTGGCACTTGTGGGCATTTGCATCTGGGAAGAATGTGAAGATATGGGCTGCAGCAAGTGTTTGGAGCCTTGCCAGACAGGAAAATGAGAGACTGAAAGATGTGATAGAAGCCATACATATGGAGAAAAATGCAGTTCAAAACGCAAGTGAAGGCAATCAGGTCGCTATTCCTAGCAGAACTTTGAAAGTACCACCACAAAGCAAATTCACTGCAAATACCTGTTTGTGCAAGAGACAATACTTCATGAGAAAACAATCAGGTCTGGAGTTTGTCCTGTGCGTATAATTATAAATAGTCTATCGACAGCCCTTTTGCCATGCATGCAGGTGGACAGTGCAAGATCAGACTTAAGAAGTCAGAAGGAGGAGATTTTAAAGCTTCAGGAGGAGGTTGTCAAGATTCACAACATCAAAGATAACTTGATGTGCGAGCTTGTTGACCTGGAGAACAGAAAAAAGGACATGGAGAATGGGCAGACTTGGCACACCAAAGATGCAGTGGGCCTTCAGCAACCATTGTCACATGATGCAGAAACAAATGAAAAGTCAATAAGCTTTGCATCACAGTATACACAAGTCTCAGAGGTAACAGTGCACACCATGTCACTATAGACAAAGTGTCAGTGAAGTTCTATAAAGGGCTAGAACATGAAAGTGCAAGCTTTCATTGATCACTTCTTTCACTTCAGTGACATAAATGCAGTCCCTTTCTCCTTTGTGGATTTGGTTTGGCATGGAGATGTGTTTCCATGTCTTAATTTCAGTAGTAGAAGAAGAAGCACATTCTGAGACTCATGCTGTGTCTTACTGGCAGCAGGACATAGAGCTTGTGGACTTTGTGAAAGAGGATATCGAGAAGGCAGACCTCTTAAAAGAAGTTTTTAAGCTCCAACTGCAGCTACAGGAGTCAATTTTCGCAGCTGAACAAAGGGAAGAGTTAGCTGCTCAAGAACTAGCTCAACTCAATATGAAAATGCAGAGAGGAAGGGGTTTAGTAACAGAAGCTATGAATCATGAACTTGTGAATATCATGGAACACATTGACAGAGAGAAGGCACCAGGATGGGCTCTGGGGGATGAGAATTCGGTTGCACAAGAACTCATCAAACTGAGACAACAAATTGCAAAAGAAAGAGAGGCAGCAAAATCAGCTCTAGAGGAGATCCAAAGGCCTGGAAAGGGTGATGACAGATGTTCAGAGGACATAAAGACACAGATCGAAGGTGCAGTCCAGGCTTCTGTTGACCAGAAGCTTGCTAATCTGGAAAGGAGACTTAAGGTGAGTGAAAAGCAAAGAAGGGTTTGCATTTTGCTTGGAGCATTGGCATTCCCTTGCAAGGACATTTCTTCAACACTTTTTTGATAGAACTGTGTGTCTGTGGTACAGGAGACACAGATTGAGCTAGAATTGGCTCAAGTTGACGTGCAGGAAACTCTGGAGGAGTTACAAGCTAGCCATGAGGAGCTCCAGAAGACAAAATATAGGATTGGACCAAAACATGAGAGCATGGGCACAATAACCAAAAAAAGAGCTGAAAAGTTCATAACTTCTGTAAGATTTGTTGATGGAGAGAAGGGTAGACTTCGCGAAGCACTTGAAGGAATGACTAAGGCAGTAGAATTTGCAGCTTCCACAGCTCTGGCTGCATCCTACAACTACAAGCTGTCAGGTACCTCATTCTGACTACAGTTTTTGTTTTCCTGCTGCATGTGATATTGCCATGGATGAATCCCCCACAATGGTCCTTCTTAATCACTTACCTGGGTTCTAAGCACATTGTTAAGTATATTCACTCGGATAGCTCAGAAATGTTATGTTCTGCAGTAATTTGTGCTCAAACTTGTGCAGGAGACATTCCCAGTTCTTTCCAAGATTCCACAAGAAGAGTGAATTTTGCAATCAATGATGAACAAAGCATTGATAACCGAGTGTTGGATTCAGTAGGGTATGTCAGTGCATCGGATCATGCATGCTCTTCTGACTCAAGAAATCATCAAGGTCAGTCCTGATGTAATCATAGGTGGTGGTCTCTTCATCCGAAGAAGGAGACTTGACACAAAGCTTATTCAGGTGACTGATGTTCTCAAAAGCCGTGGTTCTCTTAAAGGACAATCTGCTAACATGTGGATAATTTTCTGTTAATGATTGTCCTTTAAGAAGCCATACCTGAGTATGTCAATGAACTGGTGGAGCTTCTGGATATGAAACACTGTGGTGTGTGAAGAAATTGGGCTTGGGGAAGGCCTTAAGGTGCTAAGTAAAGAAGATTTTGTTGAAGTTTGTTTCCCTATGCCCCCATTTTTCATTACACTGACACACAGATCAATCATCCAAAAACATATGAATAGCTCTTGTTTCATGTGTCATGCACAAAATAGGAGCTGTACGCTCATAGTTACAAACACGTAGCTTATACCCACTTCAGAAACAATCTGTTGCCCATGTGTAAAGGTGAAGATATACCAACTACAACAGCGGAATATAAGATTAGTCTGGAGTATTTACCAGTGTTGGCCAGGTATGTCCATTTCAACATACCAGCTGCATACTCATATCAAGAGTTTTTTCAATCTGGAATTGGGTATGAACATGAGTATTCAAACCCTTTTGAAATGGACATATCCGCTGGGTTTATGTAAAAACTTACATCTTTTTGACAGGATCCCAGGTATGAAGTATGAACATCAATAGACAATAACATCATACTAAGTTAGTATGAGATATGCATCTTGGTATCAAATATTCACTTTGAGACTTGAGACAATGTTGACTAGTTATAAAGAAAATGGATAGTTGTTAAACATGAGTCTAAGGCAATCACTTATTTTTTCAATTTTGTGATGAAGCCAAAGTGACAAGCATACCAAAATCAGATTTCACATTAAATGATGACACACTCGTAAAGATCATTTATACAATAGACATTTGATATGACATTAACCCATAGAGATGTGCAACTACAAGAAAGCCTACCTCAAGATGGAATATCACACATATATCTCATTTGGCATACTTTGGTGAAAGCATAATAGAGGTGAACCATTTTAGGCAAAAAATGATGATTATAACAAGTATAACAATGTATAATAGTTTTATTTTTTTAGTGACAATCTTTTGACAATCCTAATTTCAAATAAAAAGAATTTGAAACATGCATGAATTTTTTTTGTAATTCAAAGTTCATTTTAAATCAAAATTACTTTTGATTCAATAGTCAAATTAAGAAGATTGGGTACATTCAATGTACACATAATATAACATTTTTTTTTTTCATGGCCATAGGGTGTTATATTGGGTGACATGTTCCGTTAACAAGGGAAAAAATAAAATTAAAAATTAAGACCATCTTATGGATCTTGCCCTCTTTATTTTGAGATTTTTTTGAAGTAAAATATTCAATAATAAAGTTTTTATGATTTATCAACATTGAAAAATCATGATTTAACCAAAGTGCTTAAACAAAAGTAATAATTCTCAAAGAAATTGGTGGATTTTTTTTTTCTTATATCGTTTTCATTTTTCACCTAATTTCTTTTACAAAAATATCATTACAACATCATTTCTGAAATATACTTCTCATTTCTCAAACTTTTTTATGGGTATTATTTTGGTTCAAATATATTTATCACATTAAACAAATTCATCTTTTGTTAATTTATTTTCAAGAATTGATTAAATCAAGTTCCAAACTTCACAAATCTTTCCAAGGTTCACAATATTGTCATCAACTTTGGTGTACACATCTTGTCAAAATTTTCATATGTAAAAATTGTACTTGACAACAATTTTAAAAAACTTTAGTGTGTTTTCAACCATTTACAATGACCACATCAACCACATACAAATTGTACAACCATGAAATACAAGTTAACACACCATTTGACATATGAATAATTATATTAAATTCTAAATTTAAAAAAAACCACATCTTTGTTAAAAAGTAATATGAGCTTGGTCTCCAAGTTTCAAATATTGCAATGGTTAGTTAGGAATTCAACTTATAAGCAATAAGGTGGAAAGTTGACCTTGCTTCTCAACCATACTTGAAATGGCAAGGTTTTTTTGGTGACCAAATGGAACACTTGCATGGCACAATCTAACCTTGATTCTTGCAATGCATTCACAACTATCCATGACATGACAAATTCACATGATTTTTTGAGTTTTGGCAAAGGAGGGTTCCATCATCTTGCACATGTTAAAATCCAAGAACAATTACTCTAGTATTCTTGCCATCAAGTATTTTACCACTATTTTAAACTCTTGATAAAAGGGGCCCGAAGGTGCATTGTTAGCATCAAACTCATGGGCTAGGTTTTTACTTTTTTGGGGTGAAAATTTCATGTTATTCTTGACATGACCTGAAGTTTCTCCATTTAGTGATCAATGGTGCTTCACCTATAAACTTGGTAAAGGCATGTCAATCAAGTAAAATCTTTACATGTATTGAAATATTGTGTTTTGGAAAGATGGAATGGATTATGTACTTTCAAGACATGATTCTAAAATCTTTGGCAACTTTGATTCAAATGAAGTCATTTGTTCAAGGAGACACCTTGAATGTTGCCACCTTGCCATAATGAAAATACATCCATCTAAGACCATGAGCATTAACATTCATGGGAGCAACCTTTTCAATCAAGTTGATCTACATGTGCTACATAAATAATCAAATGACAATCCCCCATACAAAGAAAAGTCAGGAACCATGAAACCTAAACATGTGGCAATAGATGGTATATTTGAGTGTACACATAATACAAGTGGCAAACAGAATTGATATAGAATAGTGATTTCAACTAAATCAAGAGCTTGCTTCAAAGGGTTGTGCAAGTGCCCACTAATTGAACATGGGCTTGTTTGGATTCATGTTCCTTTGATGTAATTTCAATGAGTGAAAGATTTTTGGCCTTTGATTTCTTTTTCATGGCACACCAAATCATGAACCCCATGTCAACCAATCAAAGCATGATCAATGAACATGCAAATTTCAAGACTTGGAAACAACTTACTAGTTGTGTATTTGCAAAGGCCCCCTTGCTTCATCCATACTTGAAAAGCTTCTTCCAATTCCTTCAAGCATTAAACATGTACCTTCCTTTGAGCACTATCTTTTTATCTATCCAATACTTCACAAGCCTCTTGCATTCAGGTTGTTCAATGCCCACTAGGCAAGCCCTTTGGGCTTTTTCATGTATAGGAGTTTCAATTGAAATCTCTCCACTTTCAAAAATCTACGAACAAAATCTTCAAAGCCTTTAACATAAAGTTCTTTTGCATATTATCAAACTTGCCATCCATTCAAGCACAAAGTTCCACCGTGTTAGTTGGGTGAAAGCACATTAAGGCCCCCCAAAATTGTAATCACATGTATAATCTTTTTATAATTAATTTTTTTGGTAATGTATCGACATCACATCTTAGATTATTTTTGTTTGTTTTAAGTATATTTGATTAGTTTTAGACTTCATGTAATCAATTTTTTGAAAAATTCAACAAACATTGAAAAGTTTGAACGTTTGGACTATATTCATAACAAATTAATACCCATCATAGAATTTGAAATTTTGAATATATACTTCAAAATTAAGGTCATGGATGGAATTCTTGGGTGAGTTTTTTTATGATATATGATATTGATATACATCAATTAAATCTAGGACAATTTAAAAATTTAAAGTTTTTGTATGAAATTTCATTCAAAAACTGTGTTTTTTAACATTTGTTTAATAATGAATGCATAATAATATCTTTTTAAAAGAAAAAACCACTACCATGTCAAAAATGAGGAGATTTTATAAATGGGCATTGCATTATTTTTCAATTTTCTTTTGTTTGGTAATGTTTCATGAATCATAAACATAAGGCTTTATGGTCATTGAAAAAATGTAAGTTATATACTTTGTGTACATTGATTTTATTCAATCCTCCTAATCTAACCATTGGATTGAAATTAATTTTGATTCAAAATGAACTTTGAATTCAAAAATGTTGTTGTGCAAATTTAAATTTTTTTTACTTGTGTTTATAATAACCAAAGGATGCTATCAAGATTTTGGCTTACTGCATATTATAGTACTTATTATACATCACCTTTTTTGAACAAAAGTGATTCACCATTAATGTGCTTTCACCCTATTTTACATGAACAAAAAAAATGTCAAAACCATAAGGTGCAACATACTTTAAAGTATCATCCCAAGTGTCTACCCTCTTGCATGACCCATCTATCATCCTTGTAGTAATCACTTCAACCACATGGGGTTTCAAACCTCATGACAAAGACTCGTCAATCTTGGCTTCAAATGGCTTCTTTTTACTTAAGCCTTGGAATTAGAATTCATGTTGGGATCTCAATTCTAGGCATAGTTAATATTGCTGGTGTAGGTAATGGTGAAGACAAGGTTGGCCTCATAGATATTGGGGCTAGTGAACTTGCATTGGGTCCTTCTTTCACCCCTACTCCCTATTTTAATCTCAAACCTTGGTATTCACATAGTGAAAATATTTTATTGAATCACCAATGAAACTCAATACCATAGTATCTAATCCATGGAATTTGAAATAATTATGATAACAATAAGCAAAGTAGTAATGAAGCTACACAAGAAAAAAAAAAAGAAAAAAAGACAAGGTTAAACTTGGATTATTACAAAATTCAATGTCATTTGAGTTACACTTTTTTTCCATTCACCATTTAAATGCATTGTATTTTTCTCTAATCTCACCTCTTAATAACCAAACTTGGGGTATTGATACTATGTTTCCTTCACTTTACAGATATCTCTAGTATATATCAAGAGTTGTTGACACATATTGGAACAAGCACAGGCTAATACATTCTGAATTCAAAACTATCAATTGTATTCCACCATATATCGTCACATAAGTTGAACACTGACCTTTCCTTCACACAACACTCATACACCCTGCAATAGAAACATCATGCAACTAGTCGGTTGTTACATAAGGATGGCCTAGTACACAGTACAGGTCCACATATTGGTATGTGAATTCAAACCTTATACCCATATTGGCCCTGATACAATCAAAGTGATTCCAACTCCTTATCAATCTTGCTGTAACATGACTGGATGCAATACTAGCACCATACCTACTTCTTTTCCTCGTTCTTGCATAAGGTGAAGCTATGGAACTCTTTTTGCAGTTCTTAATGCAGGCAGGTCACATTAAGGAATCACTACCTACAGTGGTGTTTTGTAACCCAGGGCAGAGGTTCTAACCTGTAATTGCCCATAAAAGTTCTGCCCTTGTGTTACAGTACCTCAGTCTTGGAAGACCCTGGGGAGGGCACCTCACCCCAAACTTTGAGGTCTTGTAGAAGGGTGGATGAATGGAAACCTTGCGTTCTTATCATAGTGCCTTTTGCGAGCCAATCATATCCTTATCCTTAGCCAATGCATAAGTATTTCAGCGAACTCTTTTGTACCCAACTCAAAGGGTTATGAAAGCTAACAGATACCAGCACAATACTGATTGGCACACATCTTCAACAGTATGCTGACATAATATTGAGGCAGGTTAGCTTCTATTCCCCAAACAAAACAAGAAGTAACTATGTTAAGGTCCCACATCTTCAAAGTTAAGCTCATCTACAAAGCTCACTTAAAAAGATCAGATAAACATTGAAATTGTATCACATTTTAAGAACATACAGGACCTCAGCAACTTGAAGTCCAGATGCAAGTTTACAGCCAGTCAAGAAAGCACCAAGGTATTAACTGATTTAGCACTGAATTGTTAAGCCCTGGATGACCTAATATCATCCTTGTCTGTAGGTACAAAAAAAACCTAACATGCCTACATACATACAAACAGACCAATTTTAAGATGAAAGAGCCAAAACATGAAATTCAATCCACCAAACAAACGACGAGAAAAAATAAATCATGATGTGCCTCTGCCTTCACTTTAAGTAATCCCTACACTCTTGGTGTATTCTAGGTAATCCGAAGCTTCCTTTCGGCTGGGTATGCTGAGGAAGAGGTGTTGAAGAGGCTAGACCTCACAACAAAGAATGCTCTGCTAATGTTATTTGACAAAACAGAATGGATGAACAAGGGATAGTTTTGAGCATGTCACAAGACCTAACAAATCCACACGAAATGGATTTATTGCCTGATTGGGTGACTTGCATCGACTCGAAATCTTCTACTAGGCTAGATTTTTAGAATTGGGACACATACTTTACCAACAGAAGTATAGACAGCAATGGCAAGTTCTAATGCTGACTTACAAAGAAATCAAGTGCTGGGGAACTCTTAGATGTGAATGTCCAGGCTATAGAGGTGATGAGTTGAGAGGGACACTGGAGAACTCACTGTCACCTGTGGCAGTACCGTCTCCTGGTAACCCAGGCACATCATGCACTCCATGTACCTCTGTTCTGATCACATCTTTCACAACAAGGTCATGAGACAAAAGCAATGAAGGTGAACCAGAGAAGCTGCTACTTGGCCTGTGATAAGGGACCTGTGGACCTGGTGATTGTGGTCGAGATAAGCTCACCTTTGGAGGCAAACCATTGTAGGCAGCAAGTGGGGCAATGCCAGGTTCAGTTTCAGATAAAAGCCTTGAGCTTGAAGATCTAGACATTGCTTCTCCTGCAGTGCCAGTCTTTGCATCAGCCTCAGCCTTCTCTCTCTTCTCTCTCTTCTCTCTTTCTTCAGATTCCTTCAGCAGGAAGTCTATCCACAAGTCTGCAAATGACTGCATCCCAAAGAAAGCCTGATATTAGTTGCCTCTCTTCTTCACTTTCTGAAAGGGAGCTACTGGGAGACTCATCTAAAGGGGAAGAGGGGGAGCAGAAGCTTACCTGGTTGTCAGATGGTGCAGCACGAGGAGATGCATCACCTCCACTGCCAAGCAGTCCACCAACAAAACGGCCTGGGAGACTGAACACACCACGCACTACTCCACCTTTAGTGGCAGTTTGCTGTGCCAAACCAACCCGCTGTTTATCTTCTTCCGTAAAACCCAGCATACGTACCATGAGATCCAAAACCTGCACAAGTTCTCCCAGGTATAAACATAATGCTCTAGTTTCTCCAAACATCCCAACAGAGTGAAAAGAACTGCCAGACACAACTCAACCACTCCTCAGCACTAGAAAACACAAACAAAAGAGGTTTATGTGCTACATTACTCCAGAACATGCAGAGAGATTCACTTCACTGAAAATGAATCCCATAACTTCACCAACAACCTCAACAGGAGCCAAAATAAGCCATTACTGGAAGACTGGTGGATCAAACCTCTCGACTGTGTTGTCTTTGGAAGTAAGTGACTAGCAACTTGATCACAATGCGCCTGTTCCAAGATACAGTACAAATCCCATGTCATTCCTCAAATCTATATAACTTGTTGAAGACAAGGAGACAAAAGTATCTACAATAAACTTCAAAGAGGATCAAAGCATAAAGCTGTCTGTACATACTTCCTGCACAGTTTGCAAAAGTCTGACTTCACCCATGAGATGTGCACAAAATGCAGAACAGTTAATATTGAAGCTTAAAGATACTGTGATCACCTGTAAGACAAGAGTACATAACTGTGATAGAGTTGGTTCTGACCTGTCAACATAGAAGTCAGAATCAGAGGACATGCGATTCAGCCGTGTAATGGATTGTTCCAGTGCTTGGCGTAGCCGTGGTACATCTTCCTCAAGCTTCCGTGAATTTTGTTCCCACTCTTGCTTCTTCAGTTCTGCCATTTTTAACTTCTCAACAGCTTCATTTATCTCCTTGTTCTTCATTTCAATGGCCTTGTTTGCAATCTGCTTGAATAACACAGTATCAGACAGTGAACAAATGATGCTCACACTATGTTAGGACTGAGCTCTATTGCTTACATACAGACTGGAAAGATTGGAAACACAGACACTGACTGATACACCCAACAATGCCAATCTGTAATGGCAATAATACGACCCCGAGCAAAGTGATGGCCTACACTCAGATCTTCAGAGAGCTTGGAAATCTCCTCCTTGGCTGCAGTTAATTCTCCAAACAGACGTTCCTGTGCAACCAATTTCTCCAATTGTCAGAAACAAGACATTCTCATGCCATACGCCCTGCAAGTCACCCATTGCCACAAGATCCTGGTAAACACATGCACAATACTGAATTCGAGTATTGAGAGCTTCTCTATTTTAAGTCAACTTGAAAAGAAGAGAGATGAGCCACTAACAATGTAATGAAGATTTCAGATCCAACATATCAGCATATAGGAAAGGAGAAAAGACCCCAACCCTAGAGACAGAGAAAAGGCTAAGAAGAAAGCAAAATCTTTTGAAAAGATATAGTTGCAGGGGGTCTCTTAGTAAGGAACAGGTTGTGACTTCAAGGTCAGGAGCTCAGTCTTTGAGAGACAGCAAATTGCAAGGTGCTGGAAAAAGTTACAAAACCAACAATATGCTTAAAACCCTAAACTGCCCAGAAATTACACCTGAGCCTCACTTTCGGCGTAGTATTGTCCAAGAGCACTCTGAAGATTGGAAAGCTCAATGTCTTTGGAGTCCAATGCAGCTATACAACTTGCCAACTTCTGCTTCAAAACTAGAATCTCTTTGCTAGACTGCTGCAGTCCATCTGCGCTCGACTTTGTCACCTCAGCTAGCTCTGTCTGCGCTTGGTTTAGAGCTTGCTGCAGCTGTACTACAAGGCTCTCACTCACCTCTGTCCTCACTTTGAGCTCTGCAATTTGCTCATGGTCCTGGTCCATCTTCTCAGAATTTGACATGTCCTGCCAGTAACAACCAACCTTAGTCTCCTGAGAAGCAAAGTGTCCCTACTCCTACAAGGAACTAGAATGATGAAGCTATGAGACCTGGTAACACTACACAGGAGCTCACTCTAGTTACCAAGAAGACAATATCCAATCTACTCAGCACTGGACTTTCAAAGGACCGACTGCTTTCAATCCAACCATCTTTTCCAACAGCCTACTCAAGTATACTATACATAAGAGCAGGACCAAAAGTGCAATATCAACTCCTGGACATGCATTTTTCACAAAAATTGAGAACCCATGGCTCCCATATATGGATTTGTCAGGGAATGCTCTAATGCTTGACTAGAACTCAACAAGTATCACAAAAGGAAACTCACCAACAACAAGAACACTTGAATATCTGTTGTCTGATATCATAATATGATTATCACGTCCCACAACAGTATAAAGTATAGCAAATGAGAATACAAATGAGAAAGTTCATGGATGAGATAGATACCATATCAAGAAGGCTCTGCTTGAGCCTGCTGAGATCCCTGAGTGCCTTATCTCTCTCAAGAGAAACTTCCTCCAACTTATGTTCAAATTCCGCTCTGTGCATTGAGCAAGCCTCCTCTGCTGCTTTTATCCTATCAGATAGAACTCTCACCTGTCACAGAAAAACAAGTCAATGCAATCCCAGCATACATACTTTCACAGGATTCATGAAGAAGAGTCCACAGTCAGATGTCCTGGCTGCCACTTGCCTCAAGCAGAGCTGCAAGAAATGTGAAGTAAACTTGAAGGTCATATCAATTGAAGTCATCACAAGAAGGTATATTACAGGCAAAGAATCTCTCCCATGGTCATCATGCCATTTTGTGGACCCGCTGGGTATCGCAGTGCATCAACAAATGCATAATGCTTGACTATCCCAACTGTACCATAAAAACCTACTAGACCAAAATTTTAATTCAAAACTGCATCAAAATGTGGTCCAACAGTTTGATACACACCTCATCCTCATGTAACTTCAATTTCAGCACATACTCTTCAGTCATGTGTGTCTGACTATCACATTCCCCATTTGTGAGTTTAGGCTTGTCTGACTCCATTTGTTTGGCTTGCAAAGATTTTTGTAACTCCTCCATCTCTACCTGTTTTGCAGAAGGTATGTTAGGCAATACCCACGTGCTGCTTTAACTCAGAATGATAGCAGACTTGTTTCAATCATGAGAAGATACCAGGCAAACTTCAGAGCTTGCAGTGGCAGGTATGCAAACTCACAAAGAAAACCACCCCTCAACATCTTTCTCATCAATGAAAGGCTGAGGACATTCAGAGAAGACCAGTTCCAAGGTCCAAAAAGTCTCCCAGATCCTTCATATTGGTGACTACAGCCCAGACCTACTGAATCTTGATGGACAACCATATACTTAGATGAGCATTCTTTTCATCTCAGCACTTCTTCACACACAATGAGAATACCTGCATCTCAAACTTTTCCTCCTCAAGCTTGGTAACAGACTTTTGCAAGTGCTCAACAACTGCCTTGCTCAACAACGCTTGTTCATCCATGTTCTGTTGAACTTGTTGGAGCTCCAAAGACAACTGAAAAGCAAAGAATGAAACCAGATCAGGGTATATATCAACTACGACAATAAAGTACCATGCTGGATTATTTGAGAATCTAGTTAACAACTACAGTTTGAACATCTGTATTATTATAGGACATACACTCACTTGTTGTTTGTCTTGTTTGAGCATATCACACTCATTAAGGGCAGTATCAACAGCTTCACCAGCCACTGTCCATCACAAATTTCACATAGTCAGGAGGTTGAATGTGACTTTTCCAGAAAAGTTTGAACCATTAGGACCCATCAGCAACTTAGTAAAATGGCAACAACAAACAATGTAATGGGTGTAAGTCATCATATACTACTTGATTGAACCAATGTCAGCCACAAGCCCTATCTGAATCCTAATCATCTACTCATATCTGAAAAACATGGTATATCCTATTAGTTATTTTGATTTTGAT
>Ga0116231_10008903_pt1 | contig 17317 bp, 5 predicted proteins | sample S1TSphgellanicum_2_FD_89695 | JGI IMG/M metagenome (GOLD analysis project Ga0116231, IMG submission 89695) | Host-associated microbial communities from peat moss isolated from Minnesota, USA - S1T2_Fd - Sphagnum magellanicum MG | ecosystem: Host-associated > Plants > Peat moss > Unclassified...
CCAAACCAAAAAAAAACAAAAAAAAAAAAAAAAAACAGAAACATAGTAGATTATTTTCTTTTCTTTTCTTTTTTTAGTATTGTTGAAACACTTTACTACCATTAGTCCAACCGCAGTCTAAGTAACCTTCATCCAAAAATAAATGAAATTATTTTTTGGTTACACATGATCCATAACTCCAAAGTTATCATGTGTGATTTTAAAAGCAACTTGAATCCAATGATTCGATTCTAGCACAAAGTCATCACATCTCCCACACTCAACCAAAAGCTCTCAAAATACATGAAGCTAGTGGAGATCACTGATGTCCAAGTTTTTTGTTCTATTGAAAACAAACACACATTTAGCACTCTTAGTTTCATGAAGAATCGGTTGCGAAACTAAATCAGCACACATTTGGATCTTTGCACTTGATTTTATAACCAACAATTTTTTATGCTTCATAACTTTCCTTATGATCAAGCCATTGCCAAGTGGCAAGGCAAAACTCATTACTATGTGAATGAATAAATTGCAAGCAGATTCATGGAAGCTCTCTAGGTTTTTTGGAGGATTTCACAATTGCAAAGAAAAGTCGAATGACAGATAAGGATGTGGCAAACTTTTGAAATATAAACTATTTTTTTGTAACCTTATGTTATTACATCAATTTTTATTTGCAATTTTCCCTTGCTCACATTGCATTTTAGGGTTTAGGACCCGTCTGTTTTTTCTTTTCTTTTCAATGGTGCATGGCTTTTCAGCTTGGTAAAGAAATCGGGGGAGAATGTATAGATTGTGGCAAGCCTTGTGAGTTTTAGTCTCTGGATTTTGGTGGAGAATGTGTGGATCTTTAGATTTTGCTCTAAGAGAAGAATGTACATGGCTTTATGGTTTCAAAAGCGGTATATATTAAAGTTCAATTGTTTCAAATTTTGGAAGTATAGTTGGGCATATTATGAAGCAAGCATCTTAATTTGATTATTTGGAATTTGGAGGAAAATGTACATAGCTTTATGGTTTCAAGGTTTTTAAAGATCTCTTCAGCTCTGAATTTTGCAGGAGGATAGTCAGAATTTGATTCTTGAAGCAAGCGTCTTAACTTTGGAATTTGAAATATAGTCTTACAAATTAGAAACGGAGCATCTTAATTTTATGAACCCAAAAATTGCCCCTTTAGCAATAGCCCCATCACCAAATACATACCCTTGACAATGGACATGTTGCCAATATGGTCAATCAAATTTTGACTATTGTCGCCACTCTACAAACATTGTGAATTTACAACTCGTCATCATAGCCACTTTTAGTTGGAAAAAATCGCCATTTCCGCTCCACCTCACACATAATTTTAACCAGCTGTGCTACTCCACCTTGGCAACCAGCCATCCTTGAAAAAAAATGGCTGCATCCGGGTGCTCAAAGCAACACTTGATGAACCATAACTCAAAAATGTGAGACCAGGTGAAATTTACATAAGTGTGAAACCCTTTATATAATCCATGTGTGAAACAATTGGATCATCAAGTAATGGCTCTGCAACTAATTCAAATCAACAACAGGTACTGCAGATAGACAGGAGAATGTTTTTCACAAGTGTAAATTTGCACCCAACTAACTGATTCTACTTAAGAGTACTACTGCAGCTACTGATGCTACTGGAATTTTCTCCAAGTTAGTTGGGGTTTGATGAGGGAGTATTATGGGTTGCAGGGATTGTTAATTGAGGAATTATGTAGGCAGATATTTGTAACATTGGATTTTAATTTTCAATTTTTTGATCAAAAAAAAATTGGTGAAAATATCCCCCAAAAATTAGCAAATTATTCTAATTGACACTAGGAAAAAAAAATTCTAAAAAATTCCCAATTTTTTTGTTTAAAAAAACTGCAAAATTTGTAGTATGAACAAAAAAACATTGCTGTGTGTCCAATGGAAGAAGCCTCTCATTCTTCTTCTTGAGAATTGTGGGTGGGACCACACATTCTTGTTGCCAATTTTTCAACTATGTAGCCAAAAATATGGAACTGTTTTTTAATACATTTTTTCTCATATTTAGCTTGTATTAAAATTTGGCTAAATCTTTTTATGGAATCATTGCCACTTTGGCTACATCACAAAATTGAAGATACATAGCAACAATCCCCCCGCCCCCTTTTTTCCCCCTACTTCAAGGTACATTTTTGTTACTGGCAATTTCACCCAAAAAGCAAAATCAATTGGAAATTTGAAAAATGTGAAAATGAAGTGATTTTTGGAGTTTTTAAATAGCCAGAACTCAGTAAAACAAGAAGTGTCAGATTTCTACATTTGGTTCCAGTAGGTAGCCAGAAGTATATAAGGATTTTTTTTAAAAAAAACTTTCATATCCCATATCTTGTAGCCAAATTTGGCTAAATCTTCCTACCATGGTAAAAAGAGTGTCAATTTGCCTTTTGTAAGTTCTTTCTATAAAACCAAAGTGGTGGGGGATGCAACTACATCCATACCTTCCTAATGGATGTAATATTGACTGATGAAATAGTTCATTCATACCTGATTTTGATATGCTCAATTATTCGAGGAGTTGGGTCTTCTAGGCGGCTGATGAGAAAATTGAATCATTGGGATGAACATGTCTTCGTTAGCTTTTTCTTGTTGGAAGCGTTGGATGGATGGAATATTGTCAATTCTATGGTACAAAGGGCTCGTTTTCATCAATAAATGTTATAGATTTGGTCCTGTAGTCTGCTGAGAAAATGTACCATGTGTCTGCAGCAGAAACACTACGATGGAATATTAGAGTTATTCGTAAAGTAAGAAAAACACAGCACCAGAACCCTGAGGTTTGGTCATACATAGGGTGAGATTTTTTTTTTTAAACCTGCAAAAAAGTACATTAGCATTCAACCGTGGGATGAAACTCAGAAAACCATCAATTTTGGTGGTAAATGAGTTTCATTGTGTCTCTCCTTTTTCCAGAGCACCCCCACTGCTGCTACATATATTTTCACTGCTCCTAAATGTACAACTACTATAATAGACAACCTCCATTGCAGAAAGGGAATCGTACAATATGTTTGTTTTAAGCATTATAAGATGTCTGATCAAAACACGGGTTTCTCTTCTCTTACTTCATCCGTGCTTCTTCTTGCTTTGTCCGTTTCATGAAGATTTGTTGTACTCCGTGTTTGTTCTATTTGGCTCTCTTCCTTGTCGATTTCATCATATCTGGTTATGGGTACAATATCAGTGTCATGCGGGTATTGAAATCGGCTTCAAAACTCCCCCAACAATTGATCTCATAACCGCTGTTCTGAGACAATCAATGAGCTGGTTCTTGATACATAACCATCATTCTCCACTAGGTAATGATAATAGTAATGGAAGAACTGCCTGAGAAGACAGGAGGTTCTTTCCAGTGTTGGCTGCTTTGTTGAGTTTTTGACCCTGTTATCAAACCGGTTATTAACAACCCACCAGTTGATTATTGATTTTTTTTTTATAATCGATCAAATTGAAAATGCCTTGATATTGGCTTTTTAAATCTAATAACCTACCTGGATGAGTCAATTTATCATCCACATAGGCTATCAATCTTTACACACTAAAACCCCAAAAAAATTGAGATATCCACCCTTTTTTTATCTGCCAGGTAAAGATAGTATTTTTTTTTGGATTAATTTTTAGATATACTGACCGGATATCAGATTTTTCACTTTTTAAATCTGACTTGGATATCAGTGTTCCTGAATTATCTATTGTTTATTTATTAGTCGAACATCAGCAGATCCAAATATCAAAAATTCAAAAATTTACCTACCAATTATATTGGGTGCCAGTCTTGTGTTTTTGGGCGAAATTCTCCAAAAGACAACATCTTCTTTTTTATTAATGGGAATATTTTGTTGCAAAAAAAGTTTCTTCTAAAAAATATTTTTGCAAAAAAAAAAATCATAAATTATTTTTTAAAGAAAAGTATAGCCTCAATGATAACTAGTAACTACTACTGAATACAAGTTTGAAAAGACCTCTGAAAACATGTCCTTGGAACAGTCTAAAATTGTGTAGAAATTTTTGCTGCCCTATCTACATTAAGAATTATAAAATTATTTTTAAAATTATTTTTAAAAAATAATAATTTTAATTTTTTTTTTTTAAAAACGAGGTGTGAACCTACAAACCTAACTTAATAAGATAACCTACCCTATTTACTAATTACTAACTTTGATATCCGGCCCTGAATCTGATATCCAAGTCAAATATCAACATCTTTGAAATGCGACATAATTTTCAACTATCAAAATGCCGAATATCACATTGGATGATATCCAGAACCTTGGACACCATCTCAAATATCACTCCCAATGATACCCACCAAATGTATTCCAGCTGATATCCGGGGTGCCAAACACTGGTTGTTTCCAGTGTTGGTATGGTATATATATATATAGGCTTGCACATGGTATCAACATTGGTATTTACACTAGTTGCAAAGCACCTTACCAGTCTGGTATGAGTTGGTGCAACAGGAGGCCTTATACCAGTACCAGTCTGGTAAGGGAACTTGAGGTAATTCCAGAGTCATACCAGTTTTAAACCAGTTGCAATAGGCGAGCAGGTATATATAGCTGTGTTGGGTGGGGTACTTGGGGTTTGGAGGGTTAGAATCACAGGTTTCAATTCCAGTTAGTGAAAGACCAAAATCCAAACTGGATCTGATTTTTGGAACTGGAATCAGGGTTTTGATTTTTTTTTTCAAACAACTGGAACTGGGAAACCAGACCAACAAACACCCTTTCCATTCTTGCAGTTCAAAGTCAACAAGGTCTGTTAAATAACTCCCCCATTGACCCCTAAACCCTAAAACACAAAAACAAATTGTTAACAAAGAAATTGACCTCAAGCAACTTACTAGCCAATATAAATTCAGTTCCACCTACTTACTAACTAAACACCATGCAATTAATTACCTAAGTATTAAGTAGCTGCACATAGCCTTTGCCCTGCTTTGCACATAAGGGGTTTTTGCATTAATTCCTGGCTTGATATATACTACCCAGATTTTTCTCCCTTTATATAGAAAACTCTGGATACTCTAGGTTGACAAAATTAAACCTAACTTAAAAGCCTTGGCAGTTTGGAGAAGGGGTTGCAACAAGTAGCCTAGCTAGCTAGCTAGCTTGCCATTTCAGGGAATCTAATCATGGGATCTTAGGTTTTGCTGTAGAGTGCATTTATGTTTTTGCTACTTGATGGCAGCTTCTTCTGTTGCTACTGGGCTGCAATTGTGGTACTAGTACTGACCTAAAGTCCCTCAGGCTATGTACTTAACCCAGTGTCTTTCTTCTCTGGATTCTTCTGGTGTCTTTGTGCATGACTACCAACCAACAAGAAAGTATGTTTGTTTGGCCTTGCCCAGGAAGGCAAGGATATTGTGTTTGGATTCATTATAGAGTATAGTAGCTTAAGGGATTTTGGCCTCTAGGTAGTAGTAGTAGTAGTAGTAGTAGTAGGTCTATTTTTATACCAGGAGTTTTGAAAGATGATATTTTGGCTTGTGTTGAAACTTGAGATTAGTTACAGAGTTATAATATGTTGAAGGATTTTGGTTTCTTTTAGAGGCTTTTTTGAAGATTACTATATTTTTGCATGGTGAAATATTTGAGTTTCCATAATTCTTCTTTTGCCTTAAGATACTTTTTAATGTAGATGGCGAGGCCACAGTGTGACACACCCCTTGTTTACTTGAGAGAGACAGACAGAAGAGATGAATGTCTTCGTAAATAAGAGCTTCTTCACCATGCTGCTACTGGCCACTGACAAGAGTGGGCTCTACTACTGCAGAGAGTCAGGCATGTCCCTCTCCTCTCGTCTCCTCTCCCCACCCCACCCCACCCCCCCACCCCCAAACAAGAGTGAATCAACATCCACCAGCACACCATCCAGAATGGATGATATGTGGACAAGAAAACATTTTTTCATTATATTCCTGCCACCATAACTAACCATGGTTAACCATTGCTATTGGCTATGTATTATCCATCCACGTGCATCTACCCAACTAACTAGTAATGACTAATTGCCAAGTTCACTACTTACCTACATAGATAGTAACCGCTTACATTCCTCATCTAATTACCTATAATACTTACCCACTTAATTATGCACTAGGTAGTTACTAGGTACTTAAATAGTGTGAGGGGGAAGTAAGAGGGTTGATATGATACATTAGCATGATGAAAAGTTAAGTTATCAGTCATCCACTGGTGACTCAAAATGGGTTTACAATGTGGATGGTGCACAGGTGCGTGCTTGGTCACATAATCCCTCCTCTCCTACTCCTCCTTTCACTTCCTGCCATTTTCATGATTTCCAAGCTCTTCCCAAGGACTTTTTTTTTTTTTAGAGACGTTGTGCTTTGCCAAATTTTTCATGTTTTTTTCTTCATGTCTTCTCTTCTGGTATTTTATTTTCTTTTAAATGACTGCGAAATGGAATAATCATAACATTATTATTACCTGCTCTACACCACTTGCAGCATGATAATAGCTACTAATTGGATAAGAAATAGCATAATTGTTTTTTCTTAATTGTAATAACTCTTAGTGTTGTGTAGTCCTCTTCACATTTTAGGACAACAACCCCATAGGGCTAGCTTCCTTGCATTATTATTATTATTATTATTATTACTATTATTTTGGGAAGCATAACAAGCCAACCCAAACTGATAAGTGGTAGGTACCCAAGCCAAGCTCACTAGCAGAGAGGGCCAGCAAGGCTTTCACCTGCACACCAATGGGGTTTGAACCCAAAACCTTTTTGAGGTCCCAATGGTCCCAGACAAGGTCTGTTCCACAGAGCCATATCCCCTGGGGTACCTTTCCTCCTTTTGAGATGGGTGAGTTTATAGCTGCCAAAAAAGAACCAACACTGTCTTCCAACCTTCTTCCAAATGATTAGAAATCCCAGCCAGTTTTGACTGGGTACTTGTAATACCTTTTCAGCTTCAGCACTAATTCTATTCTTTTCAGTTTTGTCAAAAAAAATTAAAATTTAAACAAATATTTATGTCGATAAACTTCAAAATTCAGTGGCCCTCCTCTAATCGCACACTGACATCAAATAGCCTAACCTGAAGTACAACACATACTTTGTGAAAGCATATCTAATTTTATTATATTTATTCATTGTAGGTTCAAATTTTTTAAATCAAAAATTGTGATGCCAAAACAGAAATTTCAAATTATATTAATTATTCAACACTACTGTGCCAAACCTGAAAAGGTACTGCAGTATATTGACGGAACCTTGATATGTAGAGTGGTTGTAACCAAAAAAAAAGGGTATTGATGAAAATATATAGATTATTAGCAACACATGGCTAGTGTACAAGAATGTGTCCAAAGCTGGAACAGGTCACACCATCTCATAGTCAATATTTATCTCAAAACCTACCTTACATTCTTATGATTCCTACCTGACGACTAATTTTACTTAAGACTAAACAAGCAACCTACTTGCATGAAGTAATCGAATCGCTTTGGATCTCTACTCATTGTCTATCTTGATCTTCCATATGGGATCATAGTTACATATAGTCTATAAATCCTTTTGAGAACATTTAGATTTGTGCAATAGGATGACCCAACAACTTATGATTTGAACAATCAACCCTTTTCCCTAACATTTGATAACAACTAGCTTAAATTATCCTTTTAAAGATACTTAGCTCACCAAGGTAGTTCCATTTATCCTCAACCTTTGTAACATAGCTCCAACCAATCCACCAACATTCATATTCCATTGAAAAACAACAAAACAAAGAAAAAATTGTAAAGCACATCCCAAAAATCTCACACCACCATAATTAAGCACCATCTCCATCGCTACAACACGAACTAGCAAACAATCCATTAAATGATGAAAGACAAAAGAATAACTAATTTTTGACACCTAGATAGAGACATGGTGTTCTTTTTTCACACCTTAAACCTTGACAATGATGCACCATTCACACAAGAAATAAATCTAGGTTACGTAATCTAGTATGAAAGAATCAACCTTAATACTAGTACATGCATGTTATAATTTTTTTAAAAATTTGATTCAATTAACTATTTAATATGAACTTTTTTTAAAAAATTGATACCAACTTCATACTAAAGTCATAAATTTCAATATCAGGTATATACATGCTTCATACCAACCACTAATTAGCCTCATACCTTAATACTAATATTAAGCTAACATAATTAAATACCAATACTAAGTTGGTATAAAAACTTAAAAACATGTTTGGAGCCAATACCAAATTAGTATGAACATTTAAAAAGAGATTTTATACCACTACTAACTAGCATGTTCCAAAATAGTATCTACCCCATAATGGTTCCAACCAATGTTGGCTAGCTAGTTGTTATTTCATTGAACGAAGTAAGGTTAAATGTATTTGGCACCACACAAGGTATCAATATCAACAAAATCATGTTCCCATATTTGGATTTGAATTTCAAGGGGCAAAAAAAACCTTCATGTTGTCAAATCTTTATCAAAATAATACCCCATTTCCAATCTACCAAATTATTTGTTTAATAATACCCACCCATTATGCATAAAGGTTGTTATACACCTTGAGAATTTCTTAGTAGATTATCCAAATAGGTCTTTGGGTTTAAATACCTTTTCTTTTCCTCTCCATGGCTATTTTCATTGCTACAAAAACATGATTATTTTGCTAATAGCACCACAACTTAAATGATTGACTATGTATGATTTGACTAAAATCAAAATTAAGTACGTTCATATTAATAAAAAAAATTAACCATCCAATAACAAAAAATATCAACTTGACATGTGGTGTATGTTGCATCCATGTGGAATTGTTTGACATAATTAATGCGAAAAAATGAAGAATTAAATGTGATTATGTATGACTACAATGTTGTTTTTGATGATTTGATAATACTAAAGTAATTTTATATGATTTGATTATTTTTGAGCTAAATTACTTTTTAAATGAAATTAATTATGTATTTCATGTTCCCATTTCTTGTTTTTAATCATCAACATAAAATAAAAAATAAAGGACAACAAATGAAATGTAACAAAATGATGTGTGAAAAAATGAAAAATAAAATGATATTATTTATTTTAATTTGATAATAGAATATAACATAATCAATGTATATGTGAAACTTCAACTAATTTAATGTCTTTGAATTTGGAACCAAATAAAATTTAAATTTTGATTTATTTTATAAAATTAAAAGCATTTGAAATTTAGTTATATAAATTCCAATGGGAAATTCACTTCATTGTGAGATTTCAAAAGTAAAATTTAATACAATTATTATACTTGAAGTTTTGCATAAATCAAAAATATAAAAATTAATGTAATATTTTAACCATTTGAATTCCAAAAAGTATAACTTTCAATTGAATTATAATACTAAAAATGAATCAAATTGAATAATGATATTTAAAATGTACATGAGTAATCAATTTCATTGTGAAATAATTTAATTATGTAATAAGGGTATAATGCAAGATATTCAAAAAATAAATATGTTTATATATTTTTCAATAACAAATTATATCACCATGTGAGGTGGCAGTTTGGCATAAACAATTGATTGGATCTAAATGAAGACATTTTTGTCCATTTTTTCTTGTGTAGACTAAAATTTACAATAATAAAAATTAGTGTAAAAAACATGTGATGTAATAGTCTTTATTATTTTGATTCTTTTGGCCCATATGTGTGCATATCGATCATATAAATATGCAAGGTGTCATTAGATGTTCTTATCATTACACAAAATGTTGTAAGGTGCAACAAATTAGTTTAGGGTTTAAGGATTAGAACTATTTAGATGAAATTTCAAGCATAAAAATAGGTCATTAAATTTTTACAAATCAACATTCATCCCCTTAATGTCTTGCCACTTCTTTGGATGTAACTTCCTATTAAGTGGGTAACATGTCCAACTGAATTTTAGCAAATTTAAAAATAAACAAATAGGTAGGTTATTAATACTTTTATTGATACTCATATTGATAATCAACCATTTTTTCAATCACTCACCAATGTTGGTACCAACCATTGGTAGTAGAAAGCAATTTATTACCAATTTTCAAGGAGATTATGTTCATGGCATGCTAAGGATTTCACAAATTTTCAAATCTTTATCTCACAAAAATCAAATAATAGATTTTTACCATTGTCATAAATTCAAAACTACATATTGATTCAACATGTTTATATTGAAATTACATGGAGCTTAAAGAAAAAATTGTCAACAATTTTTTTTTGGGTTATTTTAAGTGGGTTAATGTGAATCTCAAATGCTATATTGTTTCAATTTTGGGAGTGTAATGCTTGCATTTCAAAGTTTAAGCTTGATTGAAAAGCTTCAAATAGTCTTTTATCAATTTATGCATGGAAACAACCATTTCCTAATGTGTTACTTTTTACCAAATTGGATTATTTTCACCCCAAAATATGATTTCCCAAATTTATTTATTTTTTGTTGAATGGCTTTTACTTTTAAATTTATGATATGGGAAAACTAAAAAGATGATAAAAGAAAAATATTTTATGGGTGGAAGATGCACACCACATTTCTAAATGTTTTCATCAGAAGCATGAAATTAAGTTAGCTTAGTTCTATTGCTAAACATTTAATTTTGATTTACATGTTTCATATAGGTTTTTATTACACTTTGGAAAACCCCATTTTAATAGAAAGTTGTAGGTAAACATTGATTTTCATCATATAAGTTTTGTTATTACCATTTTGACAGCCTAGATTATTAGCTTCAAAATATGAACTTATCAATTTTGCTCAAAGACATATAAGAATTTTTTTTGTTGTGACATTATGAAATTATATACATTTGCTTCATTATTTCAAAGTTTTTTTTTTCACTTGTTATCAAGTTGTAGTACTTAAATTTTATGATTGGCATTTTGATGTCACAAAGTTAGGAATAGAATCATGCAACCACCTTATGAAAGTGACATGAAATGGCATAGGTAAAAGATAATTATAATTACCTTCCATCAAAACTTTAAGGTACTAAATCCCTTGAAACACCCTTCCATTGCCTTCACTTTTGTTCACTCATCTTTTCACACCTTTCAAAGTCACCTATTTGTTATCATGTTTTGACATCTTTAACAATTAAATGGGAGATGCATATGATTTCATAATGTACACCTTGTATGTTTTAGATATTTTGATTTGTGATTGTGTTTGTTTTGTAAGTGTGAGCATTTAACTTGATGACACCTTCAAGTTAAGGTGAAGGTGCATGAGGTTGTGGGCTTGAAGGTGAAGTGCATGCATTTTATGACCTTGCACCATCATAGGGTGGTCTTCAACTTTCAACTTGATATTATACATATATTCATTATCCTTAAAATGTGAAAGATTTCTTTCATATATTTTCATATACATGATTTGCATTTTTCAAAATAATCCACATGGCTTTGAGATTTGATGTTTAGGGGAATTTTTATAAAAAAATATTAATGAGATTATTTTTTGGAAATTCATGAATCTTTTTTCATGATGTTCAAATTTACTTAATGTCCAAGTTGAAAAAACTTTTCAAAGGTCTTTGGCATTGACCATTTATGCCTTCCTCACCATAATGCACCTCTAGGTTTGTCAGGTGGTATCCATGGGTAAAAAACATCTTTAATTTTATCAATAGAATTATGTGTTACATATTTGTTGCAAGCTTTGGCTTCTTATAGTTTGTTATTTGTGGGTGGAATGAAGTTTTAATTTATTTTTTTGTATTTAAAGGGGTTTATCCCAATGGATTTGTGTGCATGTTTTCAAGTGTATGACTTCATTATCTTCAATAATATTGAGTGTCAATCTTGAGCACAGAATGGTTGTAGAAACCATGGGCAAATTCCCTAACTCTTAATGAAAAAGGAAAAAAAAGAATGTGAAAATCCCAAGATGTGTGAAAACCTTAGCCTTGGGCTCATGACCAAGGTGTGGGCATAATGAAAATAGGTTGAGAATTAGGTCAAGGCATCCTTTGATTGAAACATACTCACACAAGTGTGTGAAAATGTAAACGAAAAAACCCAACATTACGAAATGGACCAATGTATTCCCACTTTGGGAGTTGGAATTCCCAAGGTACCCAAGGAGTTCTAATACGTCATTGTGTTGGAAAACTATTTTCAAACACTACAAGTTTAATTTTAAAACCTCTAAATTTGGAGGTGAAATTAGAAAGTTATAAACCCCAAAAGTTGTCAAATTCATAATTTGATCATTTTGAGACTCCCCCTTAAGACCCTTGAAAGCATCAAGAAATTTAATGACCATTTTGATGTAGCCCCTACAAGGAGTTGTAGAATATATTATAGGGAAGAAGGTGGTGCTTTCCCCCAAATCCAAGTTGTGATGAATCTTGTGAATTTGAATTAGTGTGTAGTTTGTCTATGCACCATTTTGTCTCCAAAATGCACTAACTACCCTCTTGTTTTGTTTGTGTAGTTATACATTTCTAAGAATTCAATTTGAAGTTGTTGTTAGAATCCCATTTTTGTAGTTCCTATGCACCTTTTTTTTATTGTTGGGAGTTAATAAGCACATTGGGTTTGCCTTATACATGCTTCAAAATAAAATTTTGAAATTTTTTTTAACCACCAATACCATTTTGACAAACCTAGGGGTGCATTAGCATGGGACTAGGATGAGTTCACTTTTCAAGTATAACTTTTGATCATATCAAACTACAAAAACCAAATAAGAAAGTAGTTAGTGCATTTGGAACCAATTTTGGTTCACAAAGTAACCATGAATTCAAAGACTCACAATGGCCTAGATTAAAGTTTTAAAGCACCACCATCCTCCATATAATTTGTCACAACTACATCAAATGCCAAAATTGTGGGAATGCCAAAATTGTTAACTTATGATTCCTATAACTTTGGTTTATTTCATAACTTGTCCAAAATGTCCTAATTCCAAAATCTAAGGTTATATCTTATAGCCCTTTAAAAAATATATAATTCCATATTAATTTCATCAAGTAGAAAATTTGACCATGCAAATCAACAATTAAATGCTTGAAAATTGTTTTAATTTTTAGCAATTTCATTTGTAACCCTTCAAACCCACATAACTTTTAGGTACAATTATGTATGTTTTGGGAATATGACCTCAACTTATTATAGTAATTTTCAAGACCATTCTAATAATTTAAAAATTGAATCATTTGATTCAAGGACAATATTTGAACCCTAAAGCCTTGATGGAAAAATTCAAGATCCTTCATGATTTCCAATTAATTTGAAAATGAAATTTTCATTTAGGAGTCTTAAAGGTTCTTCTTTTGTAATACACACACTTCCTTTTCACCTTGGGAATATTCTTTGAGTCTTGCCATGCCTTGGATTTTTCCTAGTTTAATTTTTTTGTCTTGTCCCAACTTTGGTCATAAACCTTTTAAATGCACCATGGTTTCTTTGAATTTCACACAAACATATCATATCTATTTGATAAATGTTTCATTAATTTATAATGTTTGGGAGGACAAGGAATCATGGGAAGGAGTTTATTCATAATGGTTCACAAGCTTCTTTTTCAAGTGTATGCACTATGTGGTGATTCATTTTAGGTAGATACAACATTAGACATTATTTACAAGCCTAATATAAGTATATAAAAAAATATTCCAATGGACATGGTTGTTACATTTTAAGGTTTCACTACTAAATATTCACTCATTTACAAACCTTCCCAAACTTAGGTCAAAACCTCCATCAAAAGATGTCAATGTGTTGACTACTATGGTGGATGCAATTTGGAAGTCTTGAAATAAAATCACATGAAAAAATGGCCAATTAGAGATTTGAAAAACATAGGCTTTAAGCAAAACCATTTTTAAAAAAAAAAAAAATTCCATTTAAAAAAAACTTTTAAAAACAAGGTCCAATTGTGACCTTTCAAAAGCTCATAATCAATATTTGGTTAACATTTGGTTAAGGTGTTTTTAAAATAAAAATAAAAATCGACTTTATTATTTATTTCCTCAACACATATTTAGTCATTATAAATAGTTTAGATTGAAATTTAACGTGAAAAATTCAATTCCTTAACAATCCAATCAAGTGACCAATCCTTGTATTCAACCTTCAAAAATCCATTGTTAACAACGAGTGCATTATTTTCAAAATCTAATTGTACATATGTTTTCATAATCAAGAATTGTTATTCTATAACCAATTGTCAACTAAAAAATTTAAAACTATGTAATTCACCATATAAACATCTAAACACAATGTACCCTTTGACTACCATTGTGACATTAAAAGCGAACTAGTTCACTTTTCACCCTTTCATGTTGTTACACATGAATACAAGCCATCAATTTTGGTGTCTAAAATTCTAACCTTTTCACTACATGAAAAACTCAACATTCATGACTAGGACATTTGTGACTATGTTTTTATTTAAGTCATGTAGTCATATGTGCCATTGGTTATGCATAGTTTAATGTCCCTTAATCATCATTGGGACTACATGATAGTGAACATTAAATCATATGACTAAGGTAGTTGAAGGATTTATTATATTTAAAACATTATTTAAGGTTTTTTTGCCAATCTTGACTTGCCACATTAGCCTATTAGAAGTGCCAATCAAAACTTTCATGGTGCATCTTTAGTTCTTTTTATCCTAAATGTATCTTATTGTGATAAGTGATCTTAAAGGAGGTTTGATATATTGGATTAACAACATAAGGCCATAGTCACAATCAAGGTACCCCAAAAGGAATGGATTGTGTGACACACTACAAAAGAATCATATTTGTGCAACATTCAACTATGGACTATGTTCTTTCTTCATATTATATTTTAAGTTCAAAATGATCAATGAGTTTCACCAAGTTGCAATAATCCCTAAAATGGTTCAATTTTAAATTTAGTGCACAATTTGATATCTTTAAAATTCTTGGAAATAATTTTTTATCCTAGTTGTGACAATTGTAATATCACATATGAATCAATAAGACTAATAAAATTATGTCAAATTGCATCAAGTGAATTGCATCATGTCAATGCATATTTGGCACAATCAAATAGCAAGACCCATTCTCTAATGTTGAATGTCACAAGTCACAAAACATTGAAAAAAAAAAGTGTAAAATCCTACACAAAATTTTCTGCCTTATCCGATTAGAATTGAGTTGAAAGCAGGTGAGTCAGAAACTAACTATCGAAAGTTTAGGAGAACGAACCTTGATGATGGTCACCCCACTCTTAGAGGGAAGACACCCAGGATTACACCAGCGTGAATTTGGGATATGTGCCATCTACAACATGAATATTTCTACTACACAAGAAGGAAAAGGGGAGGTTCAATACAATATAAAACACCAATGTTATTTGCTGTAGGATTTATCTTTTTGTTTATTATAAGGGAGTGCGACGTGCTAACCATAATAGATGACGTTTACTTCACTATAACCCCGCATAAAGGATGGTGACAGACGTATTTTCTCTCCAGTTGACGTCATAGAAACGAAAATGCTTAAATTACACCAAAAAAAATTGCTTAAAACTCTATGATCTACTCTCTTTGTGCCATTTACTTCTGAGCAACATAAAGCCCTAGTATGGGGGCATTCGCAAAGTAAGGGGCATAGGATGAGGTAATAGTTGAATCTAGCTTCTTAGTTGATTCTAGCCTCAAATTTTAAAATTTTCCTCGTTCATGGATTCTATCCATCATATAGTTCACAAGGCAAACTTTATCATTGATTTAAACATAGGTAAATCATTATGCATGGGAGGGGGAAGGTTCTTATGCTTATGCCTTAAAAAGGAAAGGGATGTGTAAAGTAGAGTTCTAGTTTGTGGGCTTCACCAAAATAAAGGCCTAGTTGGTATTGGCCAAACCATAAGCATGCATTGAATGAAGCTCATTAATGAATTTTTAGCGTTTTGCTTCATTTGCAACCATGCAACAATGTGAAAAATCGTTCTCGCCTTGCTTGCACTACAATTTTTTAGGGTTTAGGACTTGCTTGTTTGCTTTTATTTGCTTCATATTTTTGGCTATCTTTTTTACTCATCAAACTCTTGTGGGGTTTATATAAATGTTGTGCGGTTATCAAAAATGAAAACCTAATAACTAGTTGATTCAAACATCAAATAACCAATTTCAATAAATTGTATGTTCCTTAAAATTTGAAATGATTTTGATATATAATCGTGATTTGAATAACATGAAACATTTGTGTTCTTTGAATCTAATTTTTTTGAGGTTCTTTGATTTCAATTCTTAAAAACTTATATCAAAGGTTATATTAAAAATAGTGAATTGTCCAACACTGATCTATATCAATGCTACCTGGGTATTAGAAATTGCACCAAAACACATTAGTTCACAACCATAGTTTTCAAATGTTTTGATTATGAATAAAAAAATTTCTTCAATTCTCTTCTTCACTTATGAAATCCAAGACATGGGTTACTTACAAGGTGAATGTATGAATGAGTGGACCAAAAATGGAAGATGAATATATATTTTTAATAAAAAAAAAATTCCAAACCCTAAGATGGTTTGATAGTTAGGTAATCAATTTTTTGAAATATTTTTTATTTATGTACATGCACAACTAGATGTCATTATTTTGTAGATGTGCACACAAATTCAAGATAAAATATGTTTTTTGAACTTATGAAAATACACATCACTATTGATCATAAAATTTTCATACCTAGAGTTTTAGAAAATATATTTATTAGAAAATTTCATTTCTGAATTTGTCATGATGAAGAATATTGAGTTCGGCACAAAACCCTTAAATCCTTCCACATCATGTAAACACTAGAATGCGATAAAAACTATTCAAATTCCTTACTAAAGGTCCACTACATTGGGTCAAGTTTTTTCCACCTAGAACAAAGAAGGGGAAATCTTAGACTTAATCCTTAATGCATTTTGATTCTTATACACATGAATGAAAATTTTGAAAATTATTTTAATATATGATCATTTGAATCACCATATATTCAATTAAAAAACATCAATATCATCAGTTTGTGTCCATTCCATGTTGGTCATGAAACAAGCCTAAACCTATAATAACCAATTTAAAGTGACCCAAATAGAAAGCCCAAAATAGTCAAAATTTCCAAATAAATAAATAAATAAATAGATTTAAAAAACTATCTATATATATATATATATATATATATATATATATATATATATATATATATATAATAAAACAAAAAAAAAAATGTAAAGAAAAAAAAAAAAATATATATAAAAAAAAAAGAGGGGGGGGGAGGGGTGTGAGTGAAAATGAAATA
>Ga0116231_10008904_pt1 | contig 17316 bp, 16 predicted proteins | sample S1TSphgellanicum_2_FD_89695 | JGI IMG/M metagenome (GOLD analysis project Ga0116231, IMG submission 89695) | Host-associated microbial communities from peat moss isolated from Minnesota, USA - S1T2_Fd - Sphagnum magellanicum MG | ecosystem: Host-associated > Plants > Peat moss > Unclassified...
AAAAAATTTATCCCCCTTCACATTTTTTGCAACAAACAAAAAACCAAAAAAAACCCAATTATAAAAAATTTGGCAACTAAAAAATTAGGGGAAAAAAAAAAAAAAAACCCCCACATATTTCTAGCCATTTTAAGAAAAAATAAAAAATATTTAGCCAAAAATATGTTTAAAAACCCATGAAAGAAAGGGAAGTACTTTTTTGGAAACTATTTAAAAAGAAAATTTCAAGCCCCTTTATAGGCATCCATCCATCCATCCATCCATGTTCAATATTCTTCAATAAAATGGAGGAGTGTTGTGTTGAGTCCTCCTCCTCCTCCATGTTACTTACTTGAGAGAAAAAACATAGCTTGACTGTTTGGCCCAACTTACTACTCTATTTCTTCCTTTTGCCCTTCCAAACTTATTTTGGACTCACTCACTCTTTGTTGTCACTTTGTTTAATTTGTTTTCAATCAACTCTTGAAGCATCAATGTTGTCTTTTTAAAAATATTGTTACAAAATTATTTATATTTCTTTGTTTGGGTTTAGGGTTTAGTAGTGGGGACTTTTGCAAAACCATAAATAACATCATCATCTTTATTAAGTTATAGTTGCCATTTAACACACCCAAGACTTTACCTTCAACAACAACAACAACAACGTGTGACATATTTTGTTGTTCATACGTCATTGAAATCATTTCACAATATGACCATATTTTTTGTTCATACGTCATTGAAATCATTTCACAATATGACCATAGTTTTTGTTCATACGCCATTGAAATCATTTCACAATATGACCATAGTTTTTGTTCATACGCCATTGAAATCACTTCACAATATGACCATAGTTTTTGTTCATATGTCATTGAAATCACTTCACAATATGACCATAGTTTTTGTTCATATGTCATTGAAATCACTTCACAATATGAACATAGTTTTTGTTCATGCGCCATTGAAATCATTTCACATTATAACCATATTTTTTGTTCATACGTCATTGAAATCACTTCACAATATGACCCGTGACACTCGCTCCCCAACCCTCCCTCCCTCCACATCCTTCTATTCTCTCTTCATGTTTACTTTCTTGCTACAATTTCTCTCTATTTCAAGAATCTTAAGCTACAAGATAATTAACTTCGTTTAACTTAACATAATTAACCCTTTTTTTTCTTTATACAATGCAAGTTTTTGTCAAGGGGGAGGATATGGTTTAAGTGTGGCACCCACAAAAGAAACTTCCAAATCCTCAAATTTTCTTTATCCCTTTGCCACATTTTCCTCCTATGTACAAGTCAATGCCAATCCATGAGTGTTACCATCCCATGTCACCATATGTAAAACAAAAGTCAAGTTGCTAACACATGGCCATGTCACCATGTACATGGGGGTGGTGATACCATGTACATGTAATACTTTTGATGTGTGAAAAATATCCCTTTAAAAATGGACCATTTGCACTCAATAAAAATTTGATAATTTGTCAACAAAAATAAAAATAAAAATACAATAAAATAATAAAATAATAATAATAAATTGATGTATATGGGGGATGCACCATTTTATCTCCAATTGATCTATCTTACAAGAGTAGAATTTTGGAAAAATAATAAAGATAAATAATATTGTTATATATTGGGAAATTTATAGGAAACATAAGGGAACGTGGAACTTGTTTAGGGGCCACTTTGAAATGAGGAAGAAGGGGAAAGAAAAAAGCTATGCAAGTATCGTAGCCAACGATCTCGTCGTAGTAGTAGTTCCTAAATCTACATACCTTCCACCTCATAAAAACTTCAACACCAAGTCTCGTAAATTCAAAGGTGACTCAAATAAATGAAGGAAAGGAACTACAAAGATTGAGGAGACCTAAGGAGATTCATTCAAGGTGTTTTGTTACACAAGTAAGTTAATCGCTTTTTACATCCTTGTGCTAACGACATTGGAGGGATGAAAGGGCTTGGATGAAGGGTTTGCCTCTTTGGATGATCTTAAACAAGCTTTCTTTGACAATTTGTTTCAAAAGAAGTGCGCCACTTTCATGTGAAGTCATATTGTGACGATGGGGTTGGCCACATCTTGGCTCCCACCCCTCACTCATGTGTGTCGAGCCTCCTCCAACCATCCCCACATTGAGTGACCAAGGCATAGAGTTTGTGAAAATGTTTATTCTAGGCTCCTACCTTTTGTTTTCATCCATTTTGCTTCTTTTGTTTACTAAATAAAAAAATACCTTGAAAAGGTTTATGACCGAAAAAAAAAAAAAAGAAAAAAAAAGGTGGGGTATGAGAGGAGGGTGGAAATCACTCTATTTTTTTGCCTATGAAATTTCAACCAATTTGAATTTTTTCACAAATTAAGAAAAATTCTGAAAAAAAATTTGCCAAAATTCCTAAAAGTTCTCAAAAAAAATTGTCACATTTCTATACATGGTTCAAGTAGGTAGCCTAAAATATACAAAGTTTCTCCTTTCATATTTTGTTAATTATCACTTTTGGCTAAATTAGTCTATGATTTTGACTTTGACTATAGGTGCAAACGCAAAAACATGACCCATCTAAGGTGTAACTAATGCTTAATTTTATATAATTTTTTAAAGTATTAATTTCAGTTAATTTTTAAATTTTTTAGTATACTTGTAAAACAAAGGGAAAAGGACGAGTGAGAAACAATAAATACAAGTCGACAAAATATAAAATTCTAACAACATGAATGAAATAAGACGTCCGTCCACACAATGAAATATGGCAAATTTATGAAACATCGTCCATGAATGACATCATTGACCACCCAAAAAAAAAATTGTCTATAAATGGATGAAATGTGATTACATCAATGAATTTACGTTTATGATTCTTGGATGAAGTTTTTAATACAAATGAATTGTATTAAACATGCATAATGATTAGAAATATTTTTGTCAAGTATTAGAAATGCACCACTTTTTGTGCCAACCTGAGTTTCATCCGGTTTTGACCTATCTTTCCTCCTTTTTCCTGAGCGCTGCTGCTACATATATTTTCACTGCTGCTACATGTACAACTACTATAATTACCTCGAACCTTGTGCATTAAATGCTGAGTTTCATCATTTCATCATACCCAGATGTAATAAAAACTTCCTTACTTTGCGGAGCTCACTCAAAGAAAGAGGGGATAGGGGGTTGAAAAGAGGCCCAAAAAGAGGGTGAAGACAGGATTAATTGAAGGAAAACTCTAATATGTCAAAGATTTTATGATGGATGAAATTGGACCACATGAATACAATTGGCCAAATGGGTGAAATGAATTATATGGATGAACTTTGAGATGGATGAAAATTGAACCACATTAATACAATTGGCCAAATGGGCGAAATGAATTACATGGATGAACTTTGAGATGGATGAAAACTGGACTACATTAATACAATTGGCCAAATGGGTGAAATGAATTACATGGATGAACTTTGAGATGGATGAAAATTGGACCACATTAATACAATTGGCCAAATAGGTGAAATGAATTACATGGGATGAACCTTGAGAATGGATGAAAATTGACCACATTAGTAATTGGCCAAATGTGTGAAATGAATTATATGGATGAACTTTGAGATGGATGAAAATTGGACCACATTAATACAATTGGCCAAATGGGGTGAAATGAATTACATGGATGAACTTTGAGAATGGATGAAAGTGAACCTCCAAAATGGAAATCCACCACATTAGGGTTTAGGGTTTAGGGTTTAAGCACATATGGATGAAATGATCCTGCAATTGTTTTCTGATCACACGCATTTTGTAGTTGCAGAGCTTTCAGGAAAAGACTTCCACACTCTTCTTCTTCAAGATCTTCTTCCTCCGTCTTCCCCCTCCTCCTCCAAAAACAACAAAAAGCTTGCATCTTTGCACTTACACTTTGAAGTCTGAAAACATTATTGTGAGCATAGCATGCTAAGAGTCAAGTGAGCATTTGACTAGGGAGAGAGAACAAAAGTTCACCCAATGGAGCTCCAAATCACATTTGTTTCCTGCAACCAAACTTGCCTGCAACACCAACACAGACAAACACATACACACAAAAACATACACATACAAACACACACCCACACACACATATGAATATAGATTGAGAATGATGATGCACCTGCAATGATGATGATCCTAACCTGCTGAGCTGCTCTTGCACATCATGGAGATCATGCAAACAAATTTCATGGTTTTTACCTGAGCATTTGGGTAGGTGTGTAGCTGGAATTCTGGAACTCAGATTGCAAGCTCTGAGAAAGCAAAGAACATTGTGTTATGTGCATTTCAATTCAATTCTTCATCTCCTGCATCTTTTTCTTCTTTCTTCTTCTTGTGTTGCAAATAGTGAATTTATATGATTCATCATCTCCTGCGTCGTCGTCTTCGTCTTCTTCTTCTTGTGTTGCAAATTGACAGCAGATTCTTAAGTTCCTTGCAAACTCCGATTCTGGGAATTAGATCATTTAGTCTGGACATCAGCATGCTGCAAAATGCTCAACTTCTGTGTACTTTGAAGAACATCAGGTACCTCAAAGCTGCCAAATGCTTCAAAGTAGTTTGGTTTCAAAGTAGCAGCAGCTTCCGGGTCATATTTTGCAGATTTGGGTACGACATGGGGCCATGATCAAGCTCATAAGCAAAAGATCAGATACACACACCCAAATGCCCAAGCATCCAAATATGTAGCCCAAATACACACACCTCTCACTCCAAAAGATCTCACAGCACAGCTCCAAGTCTCAGCTGCATCTGTCCCCAACAGCATTCTCCAAACCCAAAAGTTCCTGAACTCTAGCTCTCTGATCTCAAAGCAGCTGTCAAGCTCTCTGTGATCTCTCACAGCAACTGTCAAGCTCTCTGATCTCTCACAGCAGCTGTCCAGCTCTCTGTAATCTCTCACAGCAACTGTCAAGCTCTCTGATCTCTCACAGCAGCTGTCCCGCTCTCTGATCTCTCTCAGCAGCTGCCAAGCTCTTTGATCTCTCCCAGCAGCTGTCAAACTCTCTGATCTCTCACATCAGCTGTCAAGCTCTTGAACTATCAGAGGTGCAACTCAATTCATAGAAATTACTTAAGAAACAAGCATGAATATGAAAATCTTCAGACAAATATATGATGATCAGGAGACAAGCAGACAGACAGACATGGGTTCCAGGTCCTCCACAAAAGCTGCCACAAAAGATTTGAGTCCAGAGCTGCAGCAGCTGCTGCTGCTGCTTTGTAACTGGGGTATAAAAGTCACTTCTCTTGGCCACATCATTGATGTCACTCATGATGCAAGTGTGCAGATTGTTGTGGTGGTGAACTCCACGATACATACTGCAGACTTATAAATGCTCAAGAAAAAAATTTAATTTCATACTAATCATATCCATGCACACATTGAAAGGGCTTGATCAAGATCTTAATGTGGATTTGTTTCATTGCTATACATGTTTCGTCAGACTGTAACTACCATCTGAGAAAAACATCTTGCAACATCTTATTACAACCTCAGTAAACCTGTCTCTTGGCATGGCACTCTAAGATCAGTAAACCAGGTTTTTGCACATTCAGAGCTGCAGCAAGAGCTGGAAACACAATTTACCTCCTGAAGAATTGGGGCTACTGTCAGACCTCTCAACTCCTGCATCATGCTTGACATGATTAGGGTTAAGGATCCTAGTTTTGAACTGGGTAGAGAACATGGGTCCCTGCAGCATGGATCTTAATGGCAAAATCTATTCACAACAATTTGTGGGATTGAGAATTTGTGGAGAGAGAGAGAGAGAGATTTGGAGAAAATTTTGAAGGTTGTTGAATTCTGGATCCAACAATGAAAGAAGATATCAAAGGGGAAAGAAAAAAGAAAAAAAAGCACAGAATGAGGAGTAGTAGTCCTTTATGAATTTTCCAGATGAGGTTCTGCGAGCCTGAGGTTGTCAAGCTTAGGCTTACTTAATGAAGGAGGAAGCAAATATGACAAGCCAAACGTGCAAATTGAGAGAAACACAACAAACTGCCATGCCAAGAACTGATGCAGTGGGAATTGCCTTCCTGATGCAAATGACCAGATCACACCCCCACATGCTGGTCCCACTGCTCTGAAGAAACTGCAAAAGCTGTGACTTAGCCCTGTTACAGCTCCCATGTGTTCTGGAGAAGCTGAATTGCTCACCAATATCAACACTCCAGTGAACGTGGTACAAGCAGACACACTTCGAGCTGCCATGCACAAGAGCAGAAGGCTCCATTGCAGCACAGGAACAGTTGGTATGAGGGAGCTTATAGGGAAAAACACCCACAGAGGGATGGTTGATAGAATCCCCAATCTGAAGCATCGCAGTGGCCCCAGTCGCCGACACACCTCTGGATACAACAGAATAGTGTACAGACATAATACTACACCTCCTTCTCCGAGTATCAATCCCAATGCTGAGGAGCTAAACCCTAAGCCTCCAACAGATCTCGATGCTGCTCCAAACATAGGAAATAGTTCATCTGCAAATCGACAGCATCATTGTTCAATTTGCCTGAGCACTGGATTTTACACACTTTACTTACAACCAACTTACACAAACCATGATGGGTCATGGCCAGTTCCTAAAATTTCAAAACATTCCAAAGTGAGAGAAGAACCCAGACCACAATCATGAAAAACTCTGAACTCATTCATTCTGCATTCCAGTGACTAGAGGAGATGATGGGTGTCTAGGGTTCAAGGTTACAGATCCTTTACCAGTTATGATGAAGATCAAGCCTGTCATTGAGTAACATAACGAGGCCAGCAACACGTTGCGGTCGACCCATTCAAATCTGGTGACTGCATTGTTATTGTCCTGAATCTCCTCCTCACTCACACTTGCAAAATTTTCCTGTTTCCTACAACATGAATTGCCACCTTCTCTGACAACAATCTGCTTTCTCTCCAACTGTTCAGTGGTGGAGATCACAAGTATCAGTTTCTGCCTGCAACTCATGGCAGTGGTGCTAGATGCTTGTTGGTCCACCACCTGATTCATATTACCACCTGTCAATTGCACCATTTCACTGCAGTTGGGGTCATCTTCTTCTGCATGCAGCTCCTCCAAGTCCACACTTGTGCTTCCAGGAGCTTGTGCTGAAAGCCTGTCATAGGAGATCTAAAAAATGGGACAGACAAACAAATGGCCCCATCATGCTCAAGACAGCATCATCAACAACCAGCTTCAGAAAACATCAGCTTCAAGATTCTTAACAAGAATCCTTATGTACCCTCATGAATGTTTCTGGTTTCTAAGTTGTGGTTTCAAAAAGATGACCAAGTTCCAATCATGTTCTGAATTATCTCTCCCAACAAAATCCCTCTCAGGTTCAGCAAACCGCCAAATCTCTCTCAGGAAGCAACAAGCAATAATTGTTGCTTGTTCTAGCTCATTTGTCTTTTCCCACTTTGTAGCATTGCAAAATGGGACACAGCAAAGAAGATGGAGTTATTCAAGAGAATTTCAGTTCATGCAATCCAGGATTTTAGAAATTATGCAGAATCTTGATTGTGTGGGCAATTGTCTGAAAACCAAGAAATGCAAGCTTCCCAATCTGTAAGTAATTCCAGACCAAAAGGAAAAAAGAAACATCATCATTCAGAAGTAGATCAATATGACAATAGGCAAAGATCATTCAAAAGTTGGATCAGGAAGCAAGAGCATTTCAGAAGTTGATCAACAAGCAAGAGAATTTGGAAGTTGAGATGAACAAGCAAGAGAATGATCCAGGAAGTTGATCAATAAACTCACTTAGTGATCAACAAGCAATCTGAGCATTGGGGAATTTGATCAATAAGCAAGTGGAGGAGTGGGAAGTTGATGAATTCAGAAGGTGAGGGAATCAGGAGAGTGTTTTTGTACCCTGACAAATCGAGGATTTGTCTCTGTCAAAGAGACTGATGCAATGATGCTGGCAACAGAAAAGACAGCAGCACCCAAACATGGCAGTAGAAAGGGGTAGTTTGCCAGAAAAGTGGGACACTTGGGCAGTTTGTACTGAATGCATGGTTGTGCCAACAATCCAGACACCACAGGACCTGTCACTGAGCCAATACCCCATGCCAAGTTCAATATTCCAAATCCTTTAGCTTGGTTTGATCTGCAGGCATGCAGCACAACAAGGATGATGATCTCATGTCTGGCACTGTGTCAAATCCACAGTAGACCTAAGTCGCAGATCATCTGGTTGCTGCTGCATCTTGAAATCAAGAGCTCAAAAGTTTTTTGAGACCAAGCAATGATTTATGTACATACCCATCGCAAAGCTCAGCAAGAGCAGACTTGGTGATGGTAAGTGTGCCGTTCAGCAAACCACCCAAGAATCGCACAAGACATGCACTTGTGTAAGTGGAGCAGAAACCCAAGAGTGTTGCACACACCGTACTTACTGTGCAGCCAAATGCAAGCCATGGCTGCACATGCCAAAACACACCCATTCCCCACAAGATCAACAGTCAAGACTCAAGAGAATATCATGATCATGATCATGGATTCCACAGCTCAACATCTGAGAAAGAGCATAATTTTGCATCATGAAATTCTCGCAAATTGATGAATCACCATCTCTGATGATTCAATCTGCTGAATCTCAGCCTTCATTGTCAACTGGGGGAAGTTACTCTTTGAATATTTTATAGAACACATCCTGGATGAAGGGGTATTTTTCGGTATGCTATGAAAAAATAAAATGTTTTAATCAAATTAAAAATGTTCTAAAAATGTTCTCATAATCCAATTCTGTGAACCCTATATTTCAATAAGTTGCACCCTATATTTTTTTCATGTGCCATTTGGGAAAAAATTGAAGTAATTTCCCTTAGGGTTTTCCATACAAATGGTGAATGCAAAAGCATTTCAAGAATCTCAATCATGTGGGTGGGTTGTTGCAAGCAGAGGCTTGCAGCTCATGAGCAAATTTTGTACCTTGCGGCCAGTTCTGTCAGAGATGACTCCCCATAACATTGAAGTGCAGCATTGTGCAAGAGGAAACAATGATGCCTGTCAGATCACAAAATGAAAAATTACCAACATCACTTGATCTCCCCAAATGACTTCATGTACACAACCTTCAAGCAAAAATGCACACTCAGTGTTAAAATTTTACACTACCTGTGTCAAACAAGGTGTGTTTGGGAGGTATTATGTGAAGGAACATCTGATGAAAAGTTGTGCAAAATGCTGCTGCAGCCGCAAGATTCCATGCACACATTTCAAGCATACTGCAGTTCAAAAAGGATCATACAAGCCCAGAGTGAGAACACTGACCAGAAGTCCTGCATGCCATCCAATTGCGTGCCCACTGTTGCCAGTTGCGCCATACTTCTCCACCATAAACACCAACTGCAATCATCAATTTTACAACACAAGCTCCACATGAAGAATTTTCAGCAGCTCACAGCATGTTGCAAGTCCTCGCAACAACAAACAACAACATCAACAACAACAAAAACATTCATGAACTTAGATAATTTGCATAAGAAGATCAGCATGTGATCTCGAATGTGTAACTGGTGATTGATGATTGTCATACCATGGGGAACAGCATAGTGGTCTGAAATGCTTGGCTGGAATGTATGATCCTGTGTTGCACACACACCCCCAAAAACCAACCATTTTCATTTCTGCAACAAAATTCTCTCACAGATCAAACTTCGTGTATACAGATCACACATCTTCAGGAGTATGTGGTTGTTGTTACCATATGAGGAAGAGCTCACGCCTGCAAGATCATGGTACAAAATACATACATCAGAAGGACTCAACACCCTACAGCTTTTGTGTTGCAGTGGATTGTCTGTCAAGAATGCAAGTCTCAATTCCTAGAAACAAATCTTTCAGAGTGGAAAATTCTCTAAGAGATCAGAAGCAGCTCTACTGCATGCATGCATACACGGCATGCGACTTCTGATTCTACAAGGGAAGAAAGAAAATGCATTCAATCACTTGGGCAAAGGTGTCATGGGCTCTGGGGAGTCGGTGGCGATGGTGTTGGTTGTTGCCTCATTATCATCATCATTGTGATTGTCTCTGTTGTGATCCAGGGGCTTCATAATTGATGATGGCACCTGCTGCTGGTAGAAAGGTCTCTCAGGGTATCCAGCTTCCGGCTTCTTCTTCTTCATCATCATCAACCTTGCACATGCACCCCTGATCTCTCCAACTGATCTCTGCATCATCTGCTGCAACCCCTGACGCATGATCCGTCTCAGACAGGTGCTAATTCTCTGCTTCTTGCTGCTAATGCTGCTGCCAAGGACAAACCTGCACGTACTAAAAAAATCATTGCAAGCAAGTTGAAACTTGAATCTCCCTTCCACATTTGTTTCAATGAGCAGCATGAGTTGCTGCTGCAGGGCATGACATGATGCTACAGGTATTAACTACCACCACCAACTTCAAAGCTGTTTTTCTCCTGATCACCACCCACAACAAGAAGGAAGGATGATGGCTCAGATCCTGCCAGGGCGACATTGATCATGGCACCCAGCTTGTCCAGATCCCTTTTCCAGGTGTAGAGCATCTTCTTCTGACAACCCATGTTCTGATTTCGAGAGTCCTTGTTTTCTCTTCTGTTGATGTACAGTTTGTGCATTCTTAGAATGCGAATGCCATGCAGCAAATGCTGCTACAAATGATCATGTACTCCTGGTTTTGGGAAGAAGAGCGAGAAGCTTGCTTTGCTTTGCTTTGCTTGCGTGCATGCATGCATCATGATGAGAGAGTCGAGACATGCTCTGACACTAACGAACGAGGCCGATCTGGTGACGAGAGAATATGGAGATGGGTATTATTGCACCAGAGTATTGGTCTGCCGCTTCAGCTTTCAACTGTTCAGAGCTGCGTGAGGTCAGGGACCTGCAATTTGCAACCAGTGATCTGCTGCTGCCTCTTCGTGAGCATGGGCGCCGCCTCTTGGGGACGACGTTGCTGGCCATCACCCAAAATCAGCACTCTTTGCCAGGTCTCTTGCTACTAATCTCCAAAAATTCCTTCCAATATTCTTGAGCTCCGGATTGTTGCAACAGGGAATTGATTCTTCCCTTCTACTAGACTAAGCAAAATCCTTGGATTCTAGAGCTCCAGATTTTTGCAACAGGGGATGGATTTCCCCTTCTACTCCTGTGCACCAAATCCTGTCATTCTCTCCAGATTGTTGCAACAAGCTGGACTCTCTCTCTAACCATTTCTAACCAACCCAACAAGCCGCCTTCTTCCTCAGGAGTTTTTCTGTCTGGTTTTCAACCCTAGACTTTTTGGTGCCAATTTCCTCTTCAATTTCAACAATGACTACTCTGGAAGGAGCTTCACAAACTTTGCCAGAATGCAAACAATTGTTGCAATTGCCCAGGTTCAAGCTATCAAGCTCTAGACTGGCTGCTGCTGAAAATTGGTACCAAATCTTGTCAGGCTGCATTAAAACCTAAGTAACTTTTCTTTTGGCCAAGAAATTGCAGAGCTTCCATCCTGTAGATTGCCCTATTGTATTGCAGGAAAACAACTACAAATTATGTGTTTGCAATTGAGAAAAAACTTTGTGGTTTTGTTTGCAATTTCCTTGTTGCATTCTCACACTGATGGTTTCTGTGTTCCAATTTTCTCTGTGGCATTCTCCACACTGATGGTTTCTGTGTTGCAATTTCTGTGTTGCATTCTCATACTTGCAGTATTTGATTCAAATAAAGTAGCTAACAAACAATCGAAACAGTTCCAAGTTCAGAGGAATTGCAGTTGTCTTGCACATAGCACATATTGAGTTTAGGGAACGAATCAAAGAGCAAAGTCTGATTCAGATGACCAGCATTTGAGTGATTTCATCAAGAAACCAAAATTGCCAAAAAGTTCCATTTGATGTATGTTTTTTGCAGGAACTTTCAGGTATCTATCTCTCTCTGCAGATGGATCAAGCGGGGTTTTGCCATCAATTATTTTGATCATCAACCTGGAGTGAAAACTATATCAGGTACTAAAATCCTTATCACTTGCAACACAAATGTCTTCTCCTCGATACTCTGCAAACTCCTTTTAAATTTTGCATATTGAAATTGAAACTGCACATTTGAAAGATAAAATGTTACCACCCATCTCTAGAGAGTCAAACCCGACACTTACACAAGCCAAGAAAGGTGTGTAAAAGGCAATAGAAACAACAAACTTGAATACACATCAACCTTGGACATTGATTGAAAAAGATTACAAGTGTAATAATGTTGTAGATACGATTCTTAGATTTTCGACAATTGATTTGAAATTTTATCATGAAGATTTTGCAAAAAAAAATAATTCATTAACATTTTGTTTCATTTGGTATTCATCATCATGTCCACATTGTTTAGGAATTATTATACTTTGAAAGATAGTTCATCATATTGATAGATTCATCATTTCCCTTTTAAACTAAGGATTTTTCAAAAATCGTTTTAACATGTTTTAACATCTTATAACCAAGTGAGTCCAAAATGTGATTGGAATAGTTTCATTTTCCTTTTATGGAATTGAAAGGGTTGTGCAATGTGAATAGTATTGATGCTTACAATCCAAGCATGACAAAGTTGTTGATTACCATGTGATTGATTGTCCTATGCCATTTACATTATGAAAGGCACCTAAAGACAATTTCAACTTTTTTTTTGTAAACTATAGATTATGTTTGCTCCCAATCCAATATGTACAAGAAAATTGCTTATGGCAATTTTTAATGACATATTAATATCATAGGCATGGCATCACAATAGGGATGAATTCATCCTAGCATTCCCTTCATAGGATGATACTTCATCCACATTTTACAACTATATTAACATATCCATACATAATTGGGAACCCACCTTTTAATATGTTGTCATATTGTTGGCATAACTTTTAACAAGTAAATTTTTTGAACTTATCAAAATTATTGTAGATGTACTGCATTGCATTTCATAACAATTGGAACACCATCCTCATTAGTTACGAGAACAAGAATTGATGTTCAAAATTAAGGAGACCTACACAATGACATTTTGGAATTATTCGACAACATGATAAAAATGTTTCTTAAAACAAAACTCATGTGACTAAAAAGGCACATGGATTCAACCATTTCAAAGCAATAATATGTATCATGAAAGTGGACTCTTTTCAATTTAACTCCAACTTGACATTTATTTCTTCAATATTGATCAAAGTTTATTCAAACAATGAACAATCCAAATAATCTGATATGTGCAAAAAAAATTTTAAATGATCTTTCTTACAAATTGTAATCTTCACCACAGTTATCATATAATTTTCCAAACTCCCATTGCACACATTTTATTTATTTTGTTGATTAGTTGATGTGATTTCATTTTGGCTCCAATGGATGTAGTCTTCGTGGTTAAGCTTACATAACAAGATTTCTCAAGTCTTCCCAAGCAAATGGATTATGTCTAGTCATACACAACTTTTTTTCATATTTCAAATGTCATGTTTTACCACTTTAAAAAATATATATATCAACTTGAATCAAATGTAAAGGATTTATTTATAAAGATGGGAATCTTTTTTAAATGGGACAAGGCAAAACTGAGTGTACAATAAAAATAACAATGCATTAGGAGAACATTTAAGCTTGAAAGTGAGTTTAATTGGATAAATGAACCTTACTTTGACAAACCTAAAGAAAACAATGAAGGTAATTCAAGGATGCAAATTGGTTTTTCAAAATGAATGCTTCATTCAAAAGGAATGAAGGTTGGGTGTAAGAAACATATGCAACTCATGAATGTTGCCTTGCAATGAACACCATGAATATCATCCCTTGAATCCAAAATATTCGTTTGAGAGGAGTGGTTGATGTATAAGACATTAATTTTGAAAAACACATGTTTTTATTTATCTTTAAAAATGCCACGACATCAAAAGTATATGAAAAAATGAACATATGTTAAATGGATGTAAATGTCAAAATCATTGCATATTGTAATGGTTAAATGTTGCAAATTAACACACCCCAACATTGTCAAGTGGTAGTATCCATTCCTTGATGTAAATCATAATGAATTTTTTAAAACTTTGGAATATGTATTTTTAATTCCTTGCAAATGTGGCAAAAAAATTACCATTTCATAATATGAAAACGGGAATTTATTGTTTCATTAATAAAATGCATTTAACTAATTCCTCATGCATTCAATGTAAATAGTAAATAAATTATACTAGTAGTACCCGTGACCTTCGGACACCCGTGGCTATGCCACTCCAACCACCCCGAACGTGCAGTGGTCCCGACCAACATTATGCAGGTATCAGAACCAGCCGTGTGTACCCTCAAATTATTAGTCCGGGTATTTACTCCCTTACTCGACATGAAAAAACCCAAAAACCCGGTTTTGACATTTTGAACCTTGGTTCCCGAAAGTTTTGAAAATTTCCAAAAACACATTCTTCTATATAACCGCCGGTTCTTTCAGTAGTTTGGGGGGGGGGAGGGGAAGGTTTTTATATCCACCTCTGGTGCGATGGGAGAGGGATGCGATCCGACCATCATTCCTACCCTTCGGATGGCTACAATGCTTTGTGGAGACGGTTTGTACACGGAAACCGTGGTGGTCCAACCCCCGTCACAGACTGACACTGGTCGCCTACTGCTTCACCGACCTCTCCTTCCCCCACCCCCCAAAACCCCCGTCAGATAGACTGACAGACGTAGTGAATTAATATATAAGATTGCAATTTGAACCTAGGTTGTCCAATTCTTTCTTTTGAAAAAAACCTTCTATCCTAATGTTGAAATTTTGGATTTTTTTGGAGGTTCTTCATGTTTGGTTTTGAACTTAAATCTTCTCATTTCAAACCTTTGTTTTGATTCTAGCACATTTTTTCAATTTCAAGAATCTTTGAGTTTGATTCAAAAACTAAATATAGTTCCATGTACACATTACATGTTCCCCAATTTTAACAACTATATAAATACAAAATTTTTCAACAAATTAAAATAGCATATGTATAACTACAAAGTTCAATAGTGAATTAAAATTAATACATAATTATAAAGTTCAAACTACTTGTTAATTTTTAAATTTTCTTGAATTTTTGGATTAAAAAAACTTAAACCACATTGTTTTTTCATAATTCCAATTTCAATTGTGGATCTAACAAAAGGCTAATTTCACAATTCAATTCTTTGTGTTAATTCCAAAAAATTGAATTAATTCACATTTAGGTCATAAGGACATGAACCTAAACTCCTAGTTTTAACACTACAAGCCAAATACCCTAATAACACCAAGTTGAACACTTGATGGAAACAACATTGCAAATGTTTGAGTTAACATTTTGCCATGTTTTTTCTTCTCTCATCTTTTGTTTATGGTTTTTCCTACCACTTCCATTAACAAATGGGATTATGGTTATATTGAAAAAATACCTTACCCAAATGTCAACTTCATCTTAAATAACCTTTTCAATATTGAAACAAAATTTTGTGAAAATGGGTAAAAACGAGCTAATAAGAGCCAATAGCCACCTCTTGAATCACTGAAATTAGTCTTGAAAAGATGATACAGTGACATAGGATTGGATGAAAAGTTATAACATAGTGCTAAACACTGACATTTAAACAATGTTTTTACATTATTTTATTGTGTTGAAAAACATTGGTTACAACCTTTAAAATGTGTTGAAAGGTATTCTATATTTATTGGATTACCTTTCAAACTTTACTAAATGTTAAACTAATATATTGGAAAGGGCTTCACATAAATATAATATATACTTTCAACATTAACTTAGTTTATGAGACATATAAAAATCAAAACCAAGGACTAATTACACCAAAATTAGCTCTTATTAGCTTGGTTTTACCCAAATATAACATTGAATTGATGAAAAATTTCATAATTATGGCAAGTTATAATATGGATAATGTCAAGTACTCATATGACAATATTATATTAAACTATTACCAATTCATAAAATCTAATCAACTAGAAAAATATATATTTATTTTTTGAAAGAAATTAAGTATTCGTTTTCTCAAGGTGCAAATTACCCTAGGTTATTATAGTCAATGCAAGATTCAATACATTTTTCATTTTGATTTTTGTCCAATCATCATTGGTTTGGTGATTTTTTTTCATTTCTAATGATGTAAAGATTGTCACTCACTGGAAGGTGTTGTTAATTAAGTTTTTTGTGAATTAATGGTTTTGTTCTTTTGTTGGTTCTATTTTTAGGGGAGAGACTATGGAATATTGACTACTTCATTTGGTTCATTTGACATGGTTTAAAGTGACAATTCATTTCGTATTGACTTTTCATTTTAGAGGTGGTTGAAAACTACAAGTAAAATGATATGAAATGCAATAATTAAAATATTATACAATGTTCACGAAGTTCTTAAAAAGTGATACTTAGGAACCTAGTCAAGGTGAATGTTATTTTGAGCAAGTGTTAGTTTTTTGGTTTTCATTATAAGCCAATTTTGCAACTTTTTAAAAAAAACATTGGGCACTTCCCAATGAAAATACAAATGTGGTTCCTTTTGGCCACCTTTAAATATTAGGCATGTAAGTTCATTTTTTTGTCAAAAAATATAATCCATATAATGTTGTGCCATTGGAAACATCTTGGGAATGCATTAGAAACTTGAATGTGTATGAAGAACATCATTAGATGCCATTAAGAACTTGTGAGGGGAACATAATGGGAACACATTAAGAACATGGTGGGAACATTCAAATAACTATCCTTGTGATGCAGTAAGTATACATTTTGTTTTCCGTAACATTAATGTGTCAAGTTTAGATATTTTCTTTTGTTATCATGTCATGAACCCCCGCCCTCGCCCCCCCTCATAATGTGGCAAGTTCAAATTTCTTTCTTTGTACTCATATGGCAATTTTTTTGCCCTAGGTCATGATGTGGTGAATTTAGATTTTATTTTTCATCTAATGTGGTGAATTCAATTTTATTTTTTGTTTTAATGAGATTGCATATTTTTGCCATGGATAACCTTTTATATTATTCGTATTAAGATTATTTTTTCAAATATGTCAAACAAGTGTAACAAAATGTGACAAGAATCTAAAGATAAAAAATGGAAGTTTGGAAAGTTAGGATTCTTTCCACAACCTAATAAAGATTTCATTATTTTTGTTAAAAACACCCATTATATAATTGGTGCCTCCTTTTGTTTTTTCATCAAATTGCTAAATGTGGGACCAGACATTGATTTGCACCCATAGCCTTCTTCTTGTTAATTGCAAAAATTTGCACCAAATGAAAAAGAATGTTAGGTCTAATTGAAAACCCATGCCCAATTGATCATGGGTCTAAGATTTTGGCCCA
>Ga0116231_10008907_pt1 | contig 17315 bp, 13 predicted proteins | sample S1TSphgellanicum_2_FD_89695 | JGI IMG/M metagenome (GOLD analysis project Ga0116231, IMG submission 89695) | Host-associated microbial communities from peat moss isolated from Minnesota, USA - S1T2_Fd - Sphagnum magellanicum MG | ecosystem: Host-associated > Plants > Peat moss > Unclassified...
CCACTGTAGGGAGCTGATGAAGTCAGTGGGGAAGTTGTGATAGTTAAGTCACTATCATACATACTGCTGTTGATGGTCCCTGAACAGGTGTGAGACTGGCACTTTTGTTCATACCGCTAGTGTATTTTTTTTTTGGTTTTTTGTTTGTTTTTTGTCTCCCCTTGTTTGGTTCTTTCTGTGGCTTCCTGAGGAAGTGTTAGCCTTGCTGTTTCTTCTTCATCGTGAGAACGGAGATTTCTCTATTCTTATGAAAGATATTTGTTGTGACTACTATGGTTGCTCTTCCTGGTTTTCTTGTTGTAGTCTTAAATATGTTATTGTGGTGACCTCTTCTCCATCATATCTTCTCTTTTTCAAAGGTTAAAACAGCTTTTGACTGACCATTTATTACTTGAGATGTATTAGTTGTCTATCCATCAAGAGTTGCACATTATCATTGTGTTTTCATATATAGTGGCTGTGATTTCCATGGGTGCTGTTGGCAGCCAATCACTGCTAAGCAAGAGTTTGTTCAATGCCTTAAGGTGGAGAGTAACTATGGAAGTCATTCTTGTCATGCTAGCATCAAGAGTATTGTTGTGGAGTTTGTGTGCAATCTCATAGATATGTGGAGCCACTATGGAACCTGCAATCTTGCATCCATTTTATCCTGTGTTCTCTTTCCATATGTGTCTATTTTGTGTGTCATCCCTTTTCACTTTGTGTTCCAAGAAAGTCTCAGCTAACCCATTTAAAGTAGATTTAGTTGCCACCCTTTGGTATCTTTTTGGTATTCCCACCTTGGTAAATTTCAAAAAAAATTCAAGGCTTCTTCATCCTGGTGGGGAGCTTTCCAGTGCCCACTTTGTCCTCAGGAGATCATGCTCATAAATTTTGTATGCTGTTTATTTCTCCTCTTACTCTTGCCTCACACTAACAACCTCCACTCACTGCCAGGAACTGATGTCAGTGGGGATGTTATGACAGCCAGTCACTACCATACATGTTGCTGTCAAAGGTCATGGAGCACATGTGGGATTGTTGTGTTGTTCCAACCGCTCCTCTTTTTCTGTGTCCTTTAGAGTTGGGATCTCATTTTATTGCTTTTCACCATTCTGTTGCTGGATCTCAGATATCTATAACCTTCGTATCAGCTCATCTCTCAATTCTGTTCAATTTGACCTTACACCGTGAATATGGGAATTTTTTCAGTATTCCTGAAGATGTTATTCTGGATGCATTCTTTGCCACATGTTTGCAGGCCTGTCATGTAGTATACTCCATGCTTACACATATGTCCAGTAACAGTTGTCTTTTCAGCATTTGCTGTAGCCTTGGACAGTTTTCTAGGACCATCATTTTGTGAGGTGTCTTCAGTAGAAACTGGAATTCATTTGATTTTTGCTGGAAAGTGTTTTGCTTCCCAATCACCTGCTGTGCTGTTTTCTTCAACTCTGTAATCTGTTGCCTCCAATGGGAGACCAATAGACTTGCAATTTGTTTTTAATCTGCATGCCACATGCATATTGTTTGGAGTCCATTGTTGCATTCTGGTCCTTAGATTACAGGAATGTCAACTGTTTCAGAATACACCATAATTGTGATGGAATTAACAAATCAATGGAGGGACTCCATGTTTGGGCCATCACAACAAGATTAGTTGCATGATCATAGTTTGGGTATAATTGTGGTATATGAATGTATTCAACTTTCTTAATCTACAGGTGACATTCTAGGGTAACATGTATTGGACATGTGCTAGTAGCCAAGCAGTGTGACCAGGCCCTTTTCCTCAGTCATTGTAACTTTTTTGGATATGCTCCTAGTTGGGCAGTTGCTTAGTTTTTGCTCATGTTGCACTTTTATAACAGAAAGTGAAAGTTCCCTTCACAGTACGTGAACCTTATTGACCAAGGTGATTTCAGTGTACCCATTGACCCAGCTGTACAAGAACTCCAAGAACAGAGTTGTTGAGACAATGATGATTTGTTAATAATTTGGATGCAGAGTATGGACACATTATTGCAGATAGGATTGTCTTCTTCAGGGCTCAGTTTAACCAGTGAGAACAGCAAATTATTGTCAGAGTCACCATCACAGTTGGATGGCAAGAAAGCTGATCCCTTGCATACATTGATGGAGGCTTTTCCAGATAAAGACCCTGCACAAGTGGTTATGGCTTTTCAGGTAGTTGCAGTCACTGTTAAATTTTGTTGTATGCTTCAGCGAGGCTTTTGTTGTGAATAATAACATATGTGATATAGTTAAATTTCAAGGTTGTGAGAGTGCTTTACTAATGTGCTTCTTACCTCCTGAAAGCCATTCTGAAGAATGCAAGCTTGGCAAGAACCCCAGATTAACGGAATTGCTAATTTTTTAACTTGCCATTAGACTTGTAATCCTCTGCAGGTGATATAGGCAGGCATCCAGAGCCTTTGCTGTGGTCATAGAGAAAGATGTTCTAGCCTCTCAAACTTGACAAGCAGTCTGGTTCATGCATAATTGAATGACGATACTGCTCTGCTTCTTGGGCAGTGAGTAATGTAGTATTCATGGATCTGTCAGAAATGTTTGTGTCACTTGTGATTTTGGTCTTAAGGTGCTGACTCCAAACTTGCTGACATTGGGTTTTCTGCTGGCCTATCTATCAGGAGTATAAAGGGGATGTGTATCTGGCTTCAAACATGCTGTTGAAAGTGGCGAATCTGCCAACTGACAGGTCATTCCAGCAGGAATCTACCACCAATCAGATGCTGGATAAAGAGCACTTCAAGACAAGGGTGAGTACAGTTACAATGTATCTGTTTGAAGGGCAAAATGTGCCTATAATGTGGTGAGAAAGGATTGTGGAGAAAAGTTGGAGAGTAGAGAGCCACAAGAGAAGAGAACAAAACTGCCAGAAATTTCTGTCTATGACTGAGATATTGGCATCAACTATATTTAGGATAGCAGATATTGTTTATAGGAAGTTAGCAGTGTTGCCTTTCATGAAGAGCTTCACATTGTTAGCTGACTGCAGAGTCTTGTGATTGCAATGAAGACTAAAGGTTTTGATTGCTTGTTTTTGGAGACTTAGGCAAGTAGAGTCGATCGAGAAAAGAAGTCACAGGGGGTATGAAATCAAGAGCTTTAATGGATTTTGTCATTGCTTTGCAGACTTTGCTTAATCGACTGAAGATAAACTTCCCAACAGTTGACAACACATCATTGTTTGAAGTATTACAATCCAACAACTTTTCATATAGGTATGCTCTGGTCCCCTATTTCGAACATTTGTTTTGTGATTTGGGGGCATGGACATCCATTGAGTCAGAGGATTTGGCAGAACAGTTTTTGCATAGACAAGACTCATTTGTTGATTTCATGTGATGATTGCTAGAGCCTGTTTATTCTTGCTGGCCTCTATACTGCAGGGCTAAAGAGTTGGACTTTTGAGGAGGTGGTAGGATGTTTTTGTTGGCAAGATGGATAGAAGGCCTTCATTTTATTTTAGAATCACTGCTCTTAAAACAATCTAGTCGAAAATGAAAACAGACAAGAAAGCTAGATCAGTAAGTGCAGTGAGTTTTGCTAGTTGCAACTTAATGGAGTATGTGCAGAAGAACAAGACATATTCTCAAATGCTAAGTGGGGAGCCTTTGAAAGGTCACTTTGTTCTGAAAAGATCATGTTCATAAGCTCTCCATGTCATCTTTCTCCTCTTCCTCTTAACATGTTTGTTTCTTTTGTGAGTTAGTTTGTTGTGGGTTCCTCATTCTTCTTGGTTTTTTTGGGATCATCCTTCTCTCTTATATATTTTTATTTCTGTTGGACTATCCAGCATCATGGCTGAGTCTTCCCCTTGTTGCTGGTCCTGTGAAAGAAACACAGTACTTTTCCCTGCTTTTATGGTGGGGTCTCCAATTTTATTTTATTCCTTGGAACTTTGAAGATATTATCAAGTGCTAAGTTCTTGGAGTGTCGCAGGGAAACAGTGCAGACCCTCATGGATGCTGGTCTGACTCCTGTGCATGGGAAGGCCAATCATATGGATACAAGTGATCCCCCTCAGACTGTACTGCAAAATCTGCACAATGATAATGTCAGTACTCAGATTTCTGTTTGTGCTCAACCCTTACCTGCTGTATGGCGTGATAGAGGACCAGTGGAATCAGCTCAGAGAGATTGGATGGAATCAGCTAAGAATGTTCCTGATGGTACTGCAACCAAGAAAAATCCTGTGCACCACTTCAAGTCTTATGGTATGATTCAAAGTATGCCTCTGATGAAACCTTATCAATTTGCTGGTCCTCTAAGGATAAATTGTATCCTCTTTTTTACCTTATTGGTTTTTGGTGTGTATCCTGATTGATAGTTAACTCCTACTGGACTCTTGTAATGACATACCAGAAACTGTATGTGACACCAATACATAAGGGTTGAAATTGTGGGATGGGATGTGTTTATCTGTGGTAGGTGAACTGGATGATTATGATCGCTTACGACGAAGTGCTAATGAGCACTGGCGCACAATGCAGTATTATTTTAATGAGGTATGCTGGCTTCCTCATTCTCTGCAAGATCATCACAAACAAAATGATATATGTTTCTGACTGAACCAGCGTATCTGCAGGGTTGGGAGTCATGGTAAAGCAATGAGTACTTTACTACTTTGAACACTGTGTGAATTTTGTTATGGTATAGCTGCTCAATTGTGGAACAATTTTTATAAGTGGGATGAATAACTAATTCCTAATTCTTATTCTTGCTTTGTCAGGCTGCTGCTGCTTACGAACGTGGTGAGCGTTGCCGGGCTGCTTCTTTATCTGAAAAGGTAGGGGATCCCAGCTCACTATCCCTAACCTCACTAAATTCTGTCAAGCTCACTGCTGCCTAACCTGGTGAATGGACTGAGTTCTTATTGTTGCTGTGCACTTGCGATCCTGAGGATGTTTTAGGCATATTCTTGGGTAAATAGGTTGTGGACAGAGTTTACTTGCAGAGAGATTGGGAGCGTAAGCAGTTCTGGTTACATTTGTTCTTACACATGTCCTAGTTCTCAATATAGCACTGACACCATTGTGTGACATTCTTTTACCACGGGGGTCCATCTGGGTGTGGCATTTGCAAAGCAGGTGGGTTTTCTGCAACTGTAACATAGTTTTTGTGGATTTTGACGATCCTTAGTGGGAGTGGAAGTATCCTCATTTTTTGTCTTGACAACTATGGTCATGTTTCTTAGGCAAGTCTCTGATCATGTGGGTTTTGGTCATTTGGATGTGTATTCGAGAGTTGGTACAGGGAAAGGAGTACAAGCAGCTGGCCCGAGAAGCAAGTGAAAGGGCTAGCTATCGCATCTTTGATTCCAAGTACGTGCAGTCATGTTTTGGATGTCATTGTGAGGTAGTGGTAGGGGCTTGCTCATTATCTGGGTCCTCCACTCTTTGTGTGGGGCTTTTCTAAATATATTGATTTCATTTGCTATCTGGTCAGATCTGCCTACTGAAGGTTCTTTATTGATCAACTGATCAAAACTCTTTTGGTGGTCAGATCTGCTTACTGACGGTTCTTCATTGATGAACTGATCAAAACTCCGTTGGTGGTCAGCTTTTCTGAGATTTTGTGTTTTGCCAGGAACAAAGATATAGAGAATAACATCACGATTGATTTGCATGCCCAACATGTGAGGGAAGCCATTCAAGTGCTGAAGCTTCACCTTCAAACTCTATCATCTGTCCCATGTAAGTTCTATGTGATATCGTTTTGGAGCTGAATTTGTTGTCACAGCCATGCTAGATGTTCTTTTGCATGTGTGCAATATTGTTCAAGTGAGTTGACACCAATATACACCACTGAGTCAGCACTCAGCATGCAATATCTTGAATGATAGCTGATGTCATCACTGAGTCTTCCCATTGCTTCCAGAAATACAACAGAAACTCAGAATCCAGATTATGTATCATGCTTGCCCAATTTTTTGGGGGGACTATTGTATACATATCTACATGCACTGTAAGGAGCCAATGAAGGCAGTAAGTAGTCATGGGAGCTGTGGTTACTGCAATTTGTGATGAAGGTGAAGGTCTGACACCTTGTGAGCGACACTCACAAGGTTATGACTGAACTCAGTGTCATGTTAACTTCAAACTGTTGTGGGTATTTCTCTGCTATCTCATAGATATGTGGCATACACGTGATACCAAAATTTGGGCAATTTTGTGTACAACGGCAAGCTCTGGGGCGCTGCTGCCCATACAGAATGTGCATTTGGATTCATGGTGCAGGGCCTCAGCTTCTTTGGTACCTTTTTTTTCTAACATGACTTCACCTGAAAATGTTGGATGTGCTGTACAGCGGTGCACACTCTGACAGTCATCACTGGACATGGTTCTCATAGTAGCAATGGACGAGCAAAAATCAAGCCAGCTGTATGTTCCTGACACTGCTTATCTAGAATGCATTCATGCAGCACAGGGTACAGATTGACATTTACTCATGTTGTACGACTTAGGAGGCCAACAGTATGTTTCTAAACCATCCATGAACAGGCCCAACGCCGGGGGTGGTTTTAATTGTGGGGATTGCAATGGATTGATATTATTTTTGCAGAGTGTACACATTCTGTTGTGGAGATGATCAAGATTCATACTGGCATCCATTTGACAACTGATGCCTGTTCATTGTTATGAGCTGCAGGTCATTAGGTTTCTACTCAAGAGGGAGATACCATGGAGAGAAGGGAACATAGGCTGCCTTATCATCAAAATGAAAGATGTTTGGAACAAGGATCTGAATCCAATAGACCCTGACAGTCCAACTGAATATGAAAATAAATAGAAGTGGAATGTGTGTGAACAAGGATCTGGATCAAATACACCTTGAAGGTCGAACGGAGTACAAAAATAAACAGAAGTGGAATATGCGTGATCAACCTCAGAAAATAAAATACATCAGCAGGTGGAAGTTGAGGTTAGCTGCAGATTCTGGAGGGGGTGCTTGGTATTAGTTCTCCTCCAGTTTTTGTTCTTAAGTGTGTTGTTTGTGGAATAGTCCCATGAGAGGCTGCTGACTCTTGCGTGATGGATCCTCTATGGCTTTTAACTTTTTTACTGGTTGTTGCTTTGTTGTTGATAAGACCTAGCTTTTAACTTTCAAAAGCAGTTTCAATGTGATTTTCCTAATTTTTGTCTATAATAAATAAATTGTGCAGTAGCTGAGTAATGACATAGATAGCACAAAACAGCACAAAGGAAAACTTTGAGCTTCCACTCTCTGCTATGTGTGTTGGAATGAAGTTGCAGTTAATTCAGCTAACATTGCAAGGAGGCAATTGGTTGATACATATATCCTCTGCTATTGCAACTCAGCCTGCCATTTGCAAGAAGCCTAAATTTGTTTGAATCCTTACTTTTGAGCTTTATTAAAGCCTTTTTCTTGTCTTCTAATGTTGACCATGTGCAACAGGGGGTATTTATTACTGTAAACTGCAATACTTATGCAATCCGTTGTACTGCCTGTTCTGCCTTGGAAAGACTCCTTCCTCATGTTAACTGTGATGTTTATCCAGTAGCTTTACCTGTTTAGTATTGTTATTGATAGTTAGGCAAGTCACACAGAGTCTGCAAACATGGATTTTGGCCCATTAGCTTGTCTTGTCCCTAGTTATAAGTTAAATGTGGCAATAACCAAATTCCTATAATTTGTTAATGGGTTGCAAATTGATATGCCAAATTATAAGGTACAAATATGACAACAACGTATAGTTACAACTTGAGTCAAATTTTCTTCGTCTTCAATTTAATATTGTGACCTAAGCCTTGAATTAGTTTCTCAGTTTGTATTATATGTCACTTCTAACTATCCGTGGAATGTGTCAACTCATCTTAATGTTCTTGGAGTGATTGTTATTTTTATTTTAAATTTAAATAATTTTAATATAATAAAAGTAAGTAACAAGTATGTTTGAAATTGACCAAATCAAATAAGTTCTTAAATCAATGTTTCTATTTTGGGGCAAAATTTTGTCAAATCTTGACAAAAGTGTTTTTGACTTATACAAAAGATTTTCTAGAAAAAAATGGCCCAAATTCATTAGATTTTCATGGTAAGCTGTAGTAGGTAGCCAAGCATATAGAAAGATTTTTTTTTTTTTCTATTTTCATATTTAATTTGTAGCCAAATATGGTGAAATTATTTTATGGATGATCGCCGTTTCAGCTACATCACAAATTGAAAAAAAAAAGCTGGTTCAAACCTATTTATATTCTAGAAGTTTAATATATTATGATTATAATGTTCAAAAGTTAAAAATACATAAGTATATTTACAAGCTTCAATAATTTAAAATATAAAAATGTAGCATTTGATTTACATGCATTTAAAAATAAATAAAAAACATGTATAAACATTTTGAAAATTCTATTTCAATGCATATTAAACTTGATATTTTTCAATAGCATTGTTGTAAAGTCAAAGAACATGTTTATAATCATCATTTGAATAAATAATATTTTAAAAATTAATACGTCAACACTTATTTTATGGCTACTTTTCATTTTGTGCTACAAGTAAATTACAAGGACCACAAGTTGTCTATTTTATCTTGTTTGCATTTTTCAATTGGAGCATGCAATATAATGTTGTAAAGGTCTTTTCAAATTGCCATTTTAATGTAACATATGCCACAACAAATATCATTAATTGAACACTATAATGGATGAAACTACAAAGTTTATTTCACACATGTGTCATGAATTAAGGTTTTTTGTGTGCGAAAACCACATTCTCTTGTATTGATAATTTTTAAAGCCTTCATTACTCATTTTTCAAGATTATGTTAAAAACTCCTCGATCAAACATTGTCGACCTTTTTCAAATCAAACTCTACATGGGTAGATTTCTTTCAATGATGCTAGTTTGTGAGCATGTGAGCGTGAACAATGAATATGAGCATGTGAGCATGGAAGAATCTTTTAATAAAATATTCCTTGTCATGTAGATAGAATATTTCACAAATATTTCATGCCACATCATTAGAATATTGTTTGACATGGAAGAATCTTTTCCACATGACATATGTACATACGGTTATTTGTAATTGAACAAGGATTTTCAAACCTTGTGATGGATACCAACATGGATGTAGGTGGGGATGGATGTTTATTTCCAATTTAGATTATTCTATAAACTTTATCTTGCATCACATAATTTTAAGTTAATTATTGAGGGTTGGAAAGTCAATCGTCCAAAAATCAACAATATAAATGAGAAGCACTTTCTTGCATTCCACATTTACAAACAAAGCCAAAAAAATGAACATAATACAAATTTCTTCATAGGTAATGCATTTTTCATGTGGACACATTACAACAAGATCGCCATTTTGGAAAATGTTTAACTCTAGAAAGGACTAGAAAGGACTTCTCAAGGAGGGAGACAAAATTCTAAAGGTAGACGCAAGTGGAGGTATGTTTATACTCATTAGTTGAAGACTCTATGTAAAGTCAAATCAAGGATTTAAACGGTAACTAGAGAGTGCAAATGAACAGTCATATGCCATTCAAGACTCTAACCTACTCAATCCCATGGTGAAAGGAAGACAATGACTTTTTTGCATGAAATGTATTGACAAGATTGACTGACAATGTCAATGATGAACCATGAGCAAAAGAATCTAGTCCGGGGTTTTTGCTTTTGGTGAGGTGGAATTTCCAACAAAACCAGGTACAAGGACAATAGTTTTGAGGGTTACAAGATTTATAAGCATCATAATAGTAAGGTTTGATCCAATAGCTACATATTTGCCTAGCACAATTAATTAAACATTGGATTTCATTCCTACTTTAATTCAGACAATGAATGAACTTTTCCAACTACCCATAATACATTACATTTTGCAAATGTAATAAATGTGTTTACACTACAACCATTTCCCCCACCTCCTTAATGAACTTGCCATGATTGTGGCAAAATCCACACAATTATAGGATGAATAATCTCCAATTATAACTTGATATGATTTTTTGTTTTGATTTACATCAAAGGTGATGCTATAAACGAGTCCATAGTTTAATGGAAGATCTATTAGTGACATGTTGCATTTAGAACATGTCTAGCCTTTCATTTGTTTTCATGTTTTTTGGAGAGCTTCAATATAATAGGGCACCAAATAATTTTGTTGTTTCAAGTTTTTAACCAAGCATTTAGATCCAAAGGTTTGTGTACAAGGATAGATCTTTCATCACCAAATATATTTCAAAGAAGACATCTGACAACTTCCAAAAATATACAACCAACTTCTTTTAACATTGTTATTTCATCATGAGTGAAATTGGTTCCTCCCTAAACATGCCATACTAGGGACATAGGGGGCCTATCAACTACATTTTTTTTTCTAAAACCTCCCACATAGTGGTTCAAATCATTAGAATTGTGTGATTATCAAAAATTACCTGCGAAATTATTCTACCAACAATCGTAACATGGAGTATGAACACCAATAATTATTTTCGATGATATGATTTTCACCTTGCATTACACGAATGTTGGATTTGGGGGTATAACACTCAATATAGCACACACCATGTCCATAAATACTTTCACAGACTTTGCAACCATCGTGCATGACAATTGGAATCGCACAATTGGCTTTAGTAATGGGCAAAGGACCATCATCATGTGTTATGATGATGCTAAGGGAAGTTGTGTCAACCCACAAACAAAAAAGGTTAATGTGGTCATGTGTGTGCGAATCCCTTTCTAACAGGGGGGAAATTTGTACCTCATTTGTGAAATTTGAAAACCTCCTCATCCTCCCTCCAAGTGTGGCATCCTTGATGCATAAGAATAACTTGGTGCATATTTTGTAACAAATGCAATTAGTAGCAAAGGGTCTCCATATTCGTTCGTTCTATGTAAATGAAGGTCATTCCTATTTGGACATTTTCTCAACAGACCAACATTCAAGTATGCCTAGTATAATGAACTATGCTTGAAAGTTTGCACATAGTCATCAAAAGTTGCATTGTATAAGCATGCACCTTTTTTCTTAATTGTTGGAACCAAATGTTATGGACCACACATTGGCCTTTTCCAAATAAGTGGAATTCTTATACTAGCATAGCACCTTATGTTGTTTTAAGAACTGCAATGTGATTAATTATTTCATGTGTTTGTCAAATGATAGAATAAAATGAAAATAAAATGATAGGCAAATACTTTCATTCCCAATTGTAAAAATGGTGAAATCTCCTTGCCCATAAATAATTATGACAACATTCCAATTCACCTATGCACCATCTACCATGAACCCTTTAAAGTTATTGTTGGAGTGGTCATGCTTGAACATAACCTTGTTCAACTTTTTCTTAGAGACACATTGAACTTCAATGGATTCTCATTTCATGTTGTAGATAACAACGGTCAATACATTATATCAAACATAATCCAAGGATTTTAAAGATCACCACCAAGTTGAATTTGCTTGATTGGATTGACACCCTTGGCAACACCATCAACTAACATCTTAAAGAAAAAAACCTTTTGATTCAACAATTGTTCAAAAAAACAATTATTTTGAATGTAGTAATAACAACTATTGGATTTCAACAAAATGATGTTTTCAATGTCCTCTATTGGTTGAATGGTGTTTGAATGATGCAATGAAATTATGAAATTTGAAAGAGCACAAAGGTATGAAATTGTCCATCACCTTATTTAATTATTCGCCCTTTATAAGCTTGATAAGGTTGTCACTATCCTCATTTAATAGGTGCTAAGACAAGGACTTACTTGCAAACAAGGCAATTGCAAAATTATTTGTGCCAAATATGTGACCCCCCTACAAATGCCATTTTGAACATGATGATCATGCCTTCCAAAATGAATTGCTACCTTTGTAAGGGTGACAAGTTTGTGAATGACATAACATATTTTGCACTTGCATGCATCAATGCAAAAGGGCACACCATTACAAACTTTACAAACAAATGCACATGCATAACAACCAAGGGTGAAATGACCTACAATAGGAAACTATGCGGAGTCACCTACCCAAGCAACTTCATTCTAAATACTACAATTAACACATTTAAAAAACAATTATTTATCCCCATCAAAGTTTATTTTGCTTGCAACAACATAAGGAAAGTCTTTTGTCATACATTTCATATTTAAAAAATGAAATGAAAACAAAAAATTTATGTACCTACCCTTTAATTACCTTACTTAAGTAGGTAGGTAGGTGTCTAGTTTAAATAAATAGGTGAGTAGATCCTTCCTACCTACCTACATACATAATTTTACCTATTTACATACCTACCCACCTAAATCAATTGGGACAAATTTAATTAACATGTCACGTGTCACATTTTCATTGTGCCACACATCACAATCTAAAACCATCCAAACATATAAATTGGACATTTTAGATTTTTTTAGATTATATTTAAAATAATTGAAATATGGGACATGTGGTAACACATCATTTGCTTTCATTGTCCACTAAAATAGCTGCATCTTAATTGTAAATGACAATGCACATACAACCAATCAAAGGATGAATGTGTATTTTGTTCGTTTTTTCTTTCATCCAAAGTTCATTGTCGTTTGTGACTAATGTCATATGCGATTTGTCCAATGTGACTAAGGGATAATTAGTTATAAATGTTGCTTATGATTAAAAACTAGTTGCAAGGACTAGCCACAAATTGGCACTTGTCTTCTAATGGGTCACAAATCATTGGAAGAAAAGTCCTTGTTCCATAGTGTGTTTACATAAGGATTTCATTGTTGTGTTTGCATGAATAAGTGATTTGAACTTAATGTACATAAATTCCACTCCTCACAATGCATTTTCATAAGCCTTGTTTTGTACAAATATAAAGATGTAGCCATTAGACATTTTATGTGCATGTAGAAATTAAATTTGAAAGTATGTTATGTGCATGAATTAAAATATTAATTTTTTTTTACAACACTATTGAAATTTGACCAATTCATAGTCAAAATGCAATTCAATGACTTGATAGATTTTACTACAATTGTAATACCCAGATGTACAAAAACTATTTTTTTCATGGCAATTGTTTTGAAGACCTTAGATATCTATATATGGCAATCCAAGCCCTTGACAACCTAAAGATGCAAGCTTCAAGACCTTCCCATGTTAATAAAGTTCAAAAAGATAGAGGCATGGAAAAGTTCATGCCTTACCCGAGTTTCTAGCAACAAATGTGTTGCATGTTCTTCATACACTTTGGGGGCCACACATTTCTTTGTGACATTAGTCTTATTTGGATTGACCACTCCTGTTTTATTTTTCCACCAATCCAAAATACATGAAATAAATGCTTCATTAAGGACATTTGATGATCATCTTTGAGTTATGAGTGTCAATTATGTTGAGTTAGACACTTTTGTTTCTTGTCATCTTTGTACAACACAAGAAATGTTTGTTTGTTTTGTGTTAAGGCCTTTAACTAGTGCCATGATTTGCACAACATCCTTGTTAACCACAACATTCAATAAGGTACCTTATATGCCAATTTTTCTTTCAATTGGACTTCTTTAACCTTATTAAGTTCAACTTTCAAACTTTGAACAAAAGCACGTTAGGCCTTAGCTTCTTTGGGAGGGTGGTAATAATGTGGGAGATGGTGCCTAAATATGGGATTGCCCATCAAATTTTCTATTATTGCCCCTTTACCAACATTAGTAAGGAAAGTATGAAGCTTTTAGTTGATGAATGTAGATATCTTATTCATTGAACCACTAGCCTTCCTAACATCAATTGTTTCAATTTTTGGTTTTCTTTTCTCAAAGAATGTTACTTCTTAGGTAGATATGACCAAATCCTTGGTCTTTTATCTACATCATCTTTGTTTTTCCATTGTTCCTCTCCATTGCACTTCAACTTGTGATTTTATAATTGTCACAAATTGTGGACTCTTACAACCTAACATAGCCATCTTCTGTTGATTTTTGGAATTGCCCATGAGATTGGTAACATATCCCAAAACTATCAATTTTGACCCTAAAGCTAAACAACATTACAAGAACATTGAACTTAATTGATAAATAAGAATAAATCAATTGATTATTTGAAATGATGCAAAAAAAAAAGTTATAGATCATATTGTTCAAGGTACCATACTTCTTGAAAAGAGACCTACAAATATGTCAAAGCCCAACAATTGTGTTGCAAAGTTCAAAATCTTGATGGAATCATTCATGATTAAATTGATTTTTAACATTAATCAAATGGCCACAATGAGAGGCGATGAACATTTCCAAGATTAGGGTTTTCACAATAGTACATAATAATATTATTATTATAATGTATAACAATAAAGCTCTACAACCCTAGTTTTGTGAAATTAGATTATTGGACTCAATTGATAAAAATTCCACATAAAGCACATGCAATTCAAAGAGAAGTATGAACCCCAACGAAAAAAGTTTAAAAATTAGGTCCTTACATCACCTAAATGTATTATCAAACATTGCAAGTTAGTGTTTAAGATTATCATGACATATGTAATCAAATTATGTTAAAAGTTGGAAAATATTGATCCATATGTTTATGTGTTTTTATGTGCAAAATTTCATTGAAAAATTCTAGCTAAATGAAGTATTTTTTAGTCCTTATGTTCAAATAATTGTCATGTGACAGATAATTGTATGTTACAAATGTATTTCAAAAGGATTCAATAATCATTCTTATTTCCAAAAATTTCATAATAGAACCATATATTACAATGTGCATCACCTTAAATTCCACAATTTGGCCATTAAACCTTTACCAATTATGTTTCCAAAATGTTCAAAGTTTATTGGAGTGAATACTACAACACAATGATAATTTTTTGGGTCCACTATAGCATACAAACGCATTATAAAGTAAAACAACTAGGATTGAAACTATTTTTAACACCAATTTTGGTAGAAAATTAGTGGTATAAATAATTTTAGGCCCAATTTCATTTTTTGTGTAAAAATTTTTAGTGCCCATGTGTGGAAAAGGTCCATGCTCACACAAAATTTTCATAAGAACATGTCAATTGTGAGAAGGTGCTAAAACAATGATTCTTTTTGGTTTGTGAAAGCATTAGAGATCACAAAAATCAAATGAACTTAAAAAATGGCAAAGACATGAATAAAAAAGCACCATGTCAATGTAGCCATGGTAAATGTTTATAGGTTGTAACAACAATTCCTAGGGCATGTTGTCATGGGGTTTGGAACCCCTTGGCTAAGATTGTAAGACTTAGATCCTTCCACCATGCTCCTACAACAACATAGTTTTAATTAGGTTCTCAAGTGAGTTTTGTTCTAGCCTGTTTTTTTTTTCCTTCTATTTTTTGTTTGTAAAAGAGAAATTCATCTGTCAATGTTATGTTCTTTTCTTGGCTTTTCTTTTGTTATTTTTCCAATGTCTTTGTGTGTGAAAGGCTAGATGTTTATTGTTGGTAAAGGAGAATAATGTTTTTTGATATGATAGGGGTTTTGGTAGGTTGACAATTTCATAGTTGATGTGATCATCAATAAGATCTTGTTGGATGTTTAAGATCCTACCGAAGACATCACGCTCATCATAAATTCACATGGAGGTTTAGTTACTAAATGTGAGAGGAAGATGACATGATAGTTTCAGATGCTTATTGCAACTTTATCACAATAAGCCATCAATGTAGTAAGTGTATGTTTTATTATAGTTCTATGAGAAAATTGGTTGTTATTGCCATGATAAATCTATCTTATATCTTGACCAAGAATAATACACAATTTGCACACCTAAAGATATAGGGTTTTTAAATGTTGACATTCAAGGTATATGAAGTATGGATTCATGCTAGTTTGTTTCTTGTTGTATAGTTTGTGGCGTAGTTAGGTGCTTGTGTTGTTAAATGACATCATGTTTTATAAGCAATTTCGCAAAGGGAACAAACTTGGCACTTTTTTTTAGTGGTGCACATGGACATGCATCTATGATGTTATGAAGCTTTGTAGGGTAAATGTGTTTATTGTTTGCTTTGGTTTAACAACTTTTATGGGAGCCATTTTGTTAGTAGACTAAAAAAGAAAATGATATTGCATGCATATGCCATGATTCATCAACCATTAGGGGGTGTTAGTGGCTTTGTATGTCTCCTTCCCTCTTTGCTTCTCACAAAAGTTAGAAATAAGAATGTTTATTGGGTGAAAATCTTTTAAGGTGTACCATTTAAGATGAAAAGGACCTAGTCCTTAATGAAATCATATTTTTCCTTATAGTTTGATCCCTTTCAATATTAACGAATAAAAATTTAAAAATATATTGCAATAAAATATTTTAAATTGTCACAATTATAGATTCCATCACTATCATCCATTTTGTGTCTTGAGTATAATAAAACAAGACTAGGTAAAGGAGTAAAAAAAAGAGTGACATTTGTGACAAAATTCTGGTACACCTTAAAAAATTCAAACCTTATTAGATTTAACATTGTTATGTTTTCTTTGATATTGATTTTATTTTTATAGAATTGTCATCAACTATTTTGTAAATAATTTGATCATTTTGGATTGCAAGCCACACATGTGGGTTTGCAAGAAAGAGCTGATATATCATAAAATGAAACTTAAAAAATCATGTCCTATTTCATTGGGAGGTTAGAAGAATAGGTATTTTGCACTTTGTTTTTTTTTTTTGCATGAAGTAATGGATTAATCTTAGTTTGTTATTATTGTGAAATTCAAGTTTTCTTGAGCATTCTACATCAACATCATTAGCATTTGATTCTATTTTTCAATATAATAATTTGTCAACCTATCTTTTTGGTATGAATCAACAAATTTTCTTACATTACCATGAATATTTGAGAAATAAAAACATTTTTTTGGCCTTTATTTTTTCCCCAATTGTAGAATTCTTGGCAACTTGCATATTTCCTATGAATTCACAAACTCACTAGAAATGATTGAATGAGTGGGTGGTGTTATAGTGAAGAAAACATAAACCATTATTATTTCATGGCTGTTTTGGGGGCAAAATAGCATGAGATTGTAAATTGAGCGATTGAAGATGGCAAAGTTGGCTTGCTAGGACCAATTGGAGAAGTAAAAGAATCACCCAAGTACCATATTTTGGGATTTATGAACAATCATAGAGGGCAATGAAAGAAATATTTAAGAACAAGGCATAAAATTCCATTTTAATAAAAAAAAAAGCCCTAAAATGCAAACCCTAAGAAATCCCTCAAGTGGTGCATTCCCAAAAAAAATGTTGAAAAAACGTTTTGAAGAAATCCTTCAAGTGTGCCCTCAAATAAAAAAGGAGGAGAGGGGGGGGGGGGGGGGGGGGGGGGGGGGAAAATATA
>Ga0116231_10008908_pt1 | contig 17314 bp, 14 predicted proteins | sample S1TSphgellanicum_2_FD_89695 | JGI IMG/M metagenome (GOLD analysis project Ga0116231, IMG submission 89695) | Host-associated microbial communities from peat moss isolated from Minnesota, USA - S1T2_Fd - Sphagnum magellanicum MG | ecosystem: Host-associated > Plants > Peat moss > Unclassified...
TAAATCTTCGTCTTCTGTTCCTGGTGAAAGTAACTCCACGACAATAAAAGGACTCACTTTTTCGTCCCAAACTACATAACTGAAGCGTAAACCCTTCTCTCCATAATTCCGTGGGACACCCAATACGGCGAACCAATCTGGACGCTTATGCCATAGTTTATGATCTACGTCATAATATAAGTTCACGTCGGTGGCAGTAAATACCCAATCTTTGGAGTGATTAGGTGGATGGAAAGTACCATCTAGTAGACGTGGTTGAAACACATGAAACATGTCAGGCAAACCAGGCTCCTCCGGGTCTTCGCTAGGAAGGTCATACATCGTCGGCAAGAGCGATTTTCGTATTGGATGTGGATCGGTTTGAAACATAAGTCCAGCCATCCCGATGATTAATATGTACTATTATATAGGAAACAGGGAACGGGGAACGGGGAACAGGTTTAGCCAAAGATGCTCAATTGTAATTCCTGTGATAAAGTCGCAATCAACTCTAGTCCAGCTATGGGATTACAGAATCTATCTAAGGGCGGACTATAACAGGCGATCGCACCTTGTTGAGGAACGATCGCCAAAATTCCCCCACCAACTCCCGACTTCATCGGTAAACCAACTTTCACCGCCATCTCAGCAGAAGATTCATATAATCCGCAAGTTAACATCACCGCATTTACAATCCGTCGATGTTGGGAATCAATTACATGACTTTCACAAGCTAAAAGTTTTCCCAATAAAGCTAAATCTTCCACCCGTCCAGAGAGACAACATATTTGCTCGTATGTGTCTAGAGCCAATTCCCAATTTTCCAGACGTTGGTTTTGATCTAGATAATGGGCGATCGCCAAATTTGCAGGAGCAGGTGTAGCTCTAACGGAAGCCAACATAAATTCATCTAAATGTAATTGACAACCTGCTAACTGGTTCAACCATTGACAAAACGAGCTACTCCGCTCAGTACCATCCTTTCCCGGTAACTTATCACAGAGAGCGATCGCACCACTATTAATCATCGGATTTCGAGGATGTCCAGCATCTGCTATTAATTGCTCTAAAGAATTAAAAGGCGCATCCGATGGTATTACCCCCACCCATTGAAAAATCCGATCCACTCCCATATGATGTAGTAGATAAAGTAATGAAAATGACTTAATAATACTCATAAAAGGAAATATACAGTAAGTATCCCCTTGGCTATAACTTTGTCCTAATTGAGAATGAATATGAATAGCAAACCATTCTGGATTAGCAACAGCTAAGGGAGGAATATGTGCCCAAACCCTCCCTTGATTTGCTCGATTTTTCGCTAATTCAATCCAGGATGAAAGTTCTAGCGAGTTGAGTTGCTCAAGTTTCATATGTTTTAGGTCTCATCCAAATATAACTTCATTACCTGCTCGCAAAAAATAGAACGTAAGTTTACTTAAACAGTAACATTTAAACTTATGATGGATAATCTAATCAGGGAATAGGGAACATCTACTATGAATGAATCACATAACCTACAATCCATTTTTAAAACTAGAAATATTATCTTAGGTTGCATTCTATGGATCACCATCTCATTATTATTCTTCTTGTTATTTAGCGCTAAAGTTCCTGATGCCAATGGAGTAGAAGCTAGACCACATTGGTATTTAATTGGGACATATATTCTTGAGGCTGTAGCTTATTTGGGTGCAAGCATTTTATGCTTAAGAAATTGGTTCAGTTCTCAACTGGTAGGAAATCGGAATATTTGGCTTTCCATTGGTTTGGGTATGTTTAGCTATTGTATCGGGGGAATAATTTTCGATTATATGGAAATATATTCCCAGGAATCACCAGATGTATCTGTATCGGATGTGTTTTTTGTGATTAGTTATACACTATTAGGCTTAGGACTGATTTTAGCGATACTTTCCAGCAGAATAAATTTATCTAGGTTACAGTGGTTAATCATTATAGCTATTGGGTTAGGTGGGAGTCTCTTATCCTGGTCGGTTTATCAACTAACTCCTGATAATGATGTCACCCCTTTAGCTCTCAGTTTGGATTATTTTTATGTAGTTAGTGATGTATTTTTACTAATTGCTGCGACTACTTTATTGCTGACATTTTGGGGTGGTAAAATATCATTATCTTGGCGGATGATAGCAGCAGCAGCTTTTTCACTTTATATAGCTGATACGTGGTATTCCTATGCTAAAGCTACCCAAGGCGATAGTTATCAAAGCGGGGAGTTACTAGAAATATTTTGGATATTTAGTGGCGTGTTATTTGCTATAGGTGCTGCTTTGGAATATGATATATCCTTGAGTAGAAAGCGTCGAACTTCTAGCAGAAAATAGATTTATTTTTGATTTTTAAGGAAAAACTGCGATGAATAACCAAATCCAAGATTACGACCCTAGTGCTGTAGGGAATATAAATGGTAATTTTATCGGATTACCATTTGATTACGATACAGCAAATCTGATTATTATTCCCGTACCTTGGGAAGTAACTGTATCTTATGGAGCTGGAACTGCTAATGGTCCAGAGCGAATTTTACAAGCTTCACGACAAATAGATTTATTCGATTTTGACCATCCTGATGGTTGGAAACAGGGAATTTATATGTTGGAAATTCCCCTAGATATTTTGGAGAAAAACAATTACTATCGCCAACAAGCCGCTAAAATTATTCAACGACTATCTGAAGGTCAAAAACTATCAGATCCACCAGATTTAACACCTGTGTTACAAGAAATTAATCAAGCAGGTGAGCAAGTAAATCAATGGCTATTCGATCAATCTCAAGCAGCAATTAATTGTGGTAAACAAGTTGCTGTGATTGGAGGAGATCATAGTGTACCTTTAGGTTGTTTACGAGCATTAGCTAGTAAGTATAATGATTTGGGAATTCTGCATATTGATGCTCATGCTGATTTACGCAATTCCTATGAAGGATTTGAATTCTCTCATGCATCTATTATGTTCAATGCTATGAAAATTCCCCAAATTTCCCGATTAGTACAAGTCGGTTTGCGGGATATTTGTCATGATGAGGTAGAAATAATAGATAAATCAAATAGTCGGATTATTGCTTACTACGATCCAGCAATCAAGCAAAGTTTATATTCTGGAAAACATTGGCTTGATTTATGTAGGGAAATTATTCACCCTTTACCGGAGTATGTCTATATCAGTTACGATATAGATGGTTTAGACCCTAAACTTTGTCCAAATACAGGTACTCCCGTTCCTGGAGGACTAGAGTTAGAACAAACATTTTGTCTATTTCGAGAATTAGTCTCCAGCGGTAGAAAAATTATTGGTTTTGATGTTTGTGAAGTCGGTAATGATGAGTGGGATGGTAATGTAGGAGCGCGGATAGTCTATAAATTAGCAAATTTACTCAACCTATCACAAAAGTAGGATCATATAGGCATTTAAGATGAGGATTCGCCCATTAAAATCTTGGGGATGGAAGAAAAGTAAGCTGTCTAAGCAAGCAGCGATCTTAGATTCCAAATCAGCGAAAGATGGTATCGGGTTGGGGTAAAGGGAAGGAGAAGTGGCGTTGTTCTGCAATATTTATTTGTAATTTGTCCTAAAGTGCTGTGATATTTGTAGCTAACCTTAGCTAACCTCTATTGACCTGGCCCTTGTCCTTGACCTGGCCCTTGTCCTGGCCCTCCGCCTGGTGGACGTTGTGGTCTACAGGCTTCTAGAGCTTCTTCATTGTTTGCCGATTGGACGCATTTCTGACTCTTCTGTAATCTGGTAAGCTGCTCACTTATGTGCTTAAGGATATTTTCCTTACGTTGCTCGAAGTTCTGTTCGTTACCCTGTCCTCCACCCTGTTGGGAGCCGGGTGTCCCTTGTGCTAATGCTAGACTAGGTGCACCCAAAATCGCCACCACCGCCAAAAACAAATACTTTTTCATAGGACCTTGATTTATAATAACTATGCACTTCAATCTGACTTTTGGTCTAATTATTACAGAAAAGACTAGCTATAGTATCCGTTTTTATACTTATATTTGGTTATGAAAGATAGATTTTAGGCATAGTTAATGGATTGCTATCTTTACATATTCTATATAATGTTACATGCTAAGAAGTATGACGCCGGATCATAACCTGACTCATTTGGTACTCAACTCTAGCATTATCAAAATCAGTCAGAGATGAAGTAACTTTTTCCTTTTGGGAGACTTACGAAAATAGCCATTCAAGTATTTAGCTAATATGATTTCAGATGGATATGAGGAAGTAGAAGCTATTAAACAATGGATGATACAGAATATTCATATAAAGTAGCAATTAATAGTATTCTATGCTATAGTTTCGTAAACCATTAGATGAGCTTATAAAAGAACTTAACCGTAATTTAGAACAACAAACCGAACTTTACTATACTTACGTTCTAGACCATTACCAGTCTAATGATGAAGCTGATATATACACCCTACAAACTTAGCAAGTTTGATTAGAAATATTTGGTACAAAGAAAGCGATCGCCCTAAATCCAAAACAGGCGATCGCTCCTGGTACACCAAATCCTCCTGAATTGCTTCCTGTTCTGCTCCGGAAAGAGGTGGTAACTGTTCATTTGTAATAGGAATTTTTGGCATAGTTATGACTTACTAAAATACCCCGTCCACTCACACCAATAGATTGACGACTTGTATCAACAAGGTCTGCTAATGTTGTATGTTCATTTTGCCATAAAAGACTTGTAATTTCCTACGCTGAATTCTATTAACATTGCACTTAGGGAAATTTTTACAAGTTAGAATTTATAATAACCATATTATGACTATTATATGACTATTATAAATATAATATCTAGCATAGCCTAATATGACTAGGGTTTATGTATAATTTGGAATATATCTAAAGGAAGAGAAATTGTTAAAAGCATCAACTTTATAAATCTTGGTAGAGAAACCCTTATTGATGAGTGACGACTTTTTAGCATCATCACCCATTATGACTGAGATAATTTTGCTAAAATTGCTGTAAGAATCTTAAATCGCTATTGTACAGGCGGCGAATATCATCGATTTGATGTAACACCATTGCAAAACGTTCTACACCAAATCCAGCCGCAAATCCGGTATAAACCTCTGGGTCATAACCTACAGCTTGCAAAACATTGGGGTCAACCATTCCACAACCCATAACTTCTAACCAGCGTCCATTCCATTGCAAATCCACTTCCGCTGAAGGTTCCGTGAAGGGGAAATAACTGGCGCGAAACCGAATGGGTAAGTCCCCAAACATGGCTTGTAAAAATAATTTAACTGTACCTTTGAGGTCGGTAAATGTGAGTCCTTCATCTACAGCTAATAATTCTATTTGATGAAAAACCGCTGAGTGAGTAGCATCCACATCATCCCGGCGATAAACTCTTCCTGGTGCGACAATTCGGACAGGCGGTTCTTCTTTTTCCATGTAACGAATTTGTACTGATGAGGTATGAGTTCGCAGTAAGTTCCCATCTGGTAAGTAGAAAGTGTCTTGCATATCACGAGCCGGATGGTCGGGCGGAGTATTCAACGCCTCGAAATTGTAGTAATCTGTCTCCATCTCTGACCCCTGAGCTACGGTATAACCCAGACCGACAAAAATATCTAGTGCTTGGTCAATAATCCCATTCAGAGGATGGATACGCCCTTGGGGATGATAAATCCCAGGCATTGTCACATCTAAAGTCTCTGCTTTGAGTTGCAATTCGATTTGAGCAGATTCTAAACATGCACGTTGTTGGTCAAGACTACTTTGCAGTTTTTCTTTGACTGTATTGGCGATCGCCCCAATTTGGGGACGTTCTTCGGCGCTCATCTGTCCCATGCTGCGTAACAATGCACTTAACTGACCTTTTTTCCCCAGATAGTTAATTCTCAATTCTTCCAGGCGTTCTAAAGAATCAGCAGCAGCGATCGCAGCTTCTCCTGACTGCTGTAGTGTTAAAAGTTGTTCTGCTAAAGTATTAGTCATTATTCATGAATCATCTTAATGATTAAATTATTCTGGAATTGAGTTAGTCCAATTTGTAGCCTACTGGCAGAAGGTAGACAATAAATCTGCTGGAGATTACTAGTTTAGACAGAATTGAGCATGAGGTGTAATTTTATTTTATGGTAATGACGAAGCAAAATCCACGGTGATAAACGACGCATGAAGTTACTAGTGAGCAACGACGATGGAATTTCGGCTCTGGGAATCCGTACTTTAACCAACCATTTAGTAGAGTCAGGTCATGAAGTGACTGTAGTTTGTCCAGATAGAGAGAGGTCAGCTACAGGACATGGACTAACTCTATTGCAGCCAATTCGGGCTGAAATAGTAAACTCCATATTTCATCCTGCGGTTACAGCTTGGTCTTGTGATGGGACACCTTCTGATTGTGTCAAGCTAGCTTTATGGGCTTTATTAGATTCTCCCCCTGATTTAGTCCTATCGGGGATTAATCAGGGTGCCAATTTAGGGACGGAAATCCTCTATTCTGGGACAGTTTCCGCCGCCATGGAGGGATTATTGGAAGGTATTCCTAGTATTGCACTTAGCCTAACTAGTCGGACTTCCCAAGATTTTCAGCCAGCCGCTAGAGTAGCTCAACTCTTAGTTGAGAAAATCAGCACACAGCCATTACCCGAATTAATGATGCTGAATGTAAATATTCCACCTGTACCTTGGGAGAAAATTGCTGGTATCACTTTCACCCGTCAAGGTGTACGGCGTTACGTTGATGTATTTGATAAACGAGTAGACCCGCGAGGTAAAACTTACTACTGGTTAACTGGAGAGGTCTTAGAAGATATACAACCCCCAACTGGGCTAAATTTGCCAGATGATATCCCCATTGATGTCAACGTTATTCGAGACAATTTCGTCAGTGTTACTCCCCTACAATACAATCTTACTTATGCAACCGGGTTACATCAACTATCCCAATGGGAAGTTAAATTTCCGTAGATTTTGGTTTATCTGGTAAAATTTTGGTAGTAATTAAATGAATTGCCGCACAAATTTAAGTTATTTAAGTTATACACTTTAAGGAGACATATTGAAGTAAATGAATGCTCTATAAAATTTAAGTATCTGAGGCTTTTACTCAGTGTTTATCTGTGTAAGTATTTATTGCTATATGCTGTCTTACCATTAAATACCTAATTAAAAAGGACGTAAGACAGTATAAACTTAGGAAATAATGAAGTCTTTATTTTAATCGCCCGCTCAGTCCAGCAAGCAATACCCATGTCTAGGATAGAGAATCAATTTACCGTAAAATTTTGGGGCGTTCGGGGCAGTATCCCCAGTCCAGGTCCACATACTGTCCGCTACGGAGGTAATACCCCCTGTGTAGCTATGCAGGTGGGTGGGAAGCAGTTTATTTTTGATGCTGGCACAGGATTGCATGTACTAGGGCAATCTTTACTGGCTCATATGCCTTTAGAAGGCTATATATTCTTCACTCACTCGCATTGGGACCATATTCAGGGATTTCCCTTCTTTACACCAGCTTTTATCAATGGGAATAAATTCCATATTTATGGGGCGATCGCTCCTGATGGTTCCACAATCGAGCAGCGGCTGAATGACCAAATGCTGCATCCAAATTTCCCTGTACCGTTACAAATCATGCAGGCTAACCTAGATTTCCACGATTTGGTTCCGGGTGAAACGCTCCAGATTGATGAAATTAGCATAGATACAGCGCATTTAAACCACCCAGGTGAAGCTTTAGGCTATCGAGTCAACTGGCGTGGGGGTGCTGTTGCCTATATCACAGATACAGAACATTTTCCTGATCGCCTAGATAAAAATGTACTCGGACTAGCTGACAATGCCGATATTCTGATTTACGATTCTACTTACACAGAAGATGAGTACCATGCGGAAAAATCCCCCAAAGTTGGCTGGGGACATTCTACTTGGCAAGAAGCGGTAAAAATGGCGAAAGCTGCTAATGTGAAAACCTTAGTAATTTACCACCATGACCCATCCCACAATGACGATTTCTTAGACCAGATCGGTCAACAAGCATCGGAGAAATTTTCTGGGGCGATTATGGCTAGGGAAGGGCTAGTCCTACAAGTTCCTGTAAATGGGGACTTCTTATCAGAATATGAGGGAACTAGGAAATCTACAGTTTAGTAGTTGCAGTTTGAGGGATATGAGGATTTTAGATTAGATTGGAGGAGATTGAGAAGCCATGGAAGAGCAGAGGTGCAAAACTAACTGCATCTGTTAATGGCGCAAATAAATCTAAAATCCCAGAATCCAAGTGCTAAATTTGTCTCAAAATGGGTTTTCTGTGTGTGTTGCTTCAGCGACTAAACGGCCTTTAACACCAACTGCAATTGCACTTGGTAAGTTTGATGGCGTTCATCTCGGACATCAATTGGTAATTCAACCAGTTGTACAGTCAGCATCAAACGAAAGCTTACACCCTACAGTTGTCACCTTCGATCCCCATCCTCAGGAATTTTTCACAGGACAACCTCGGACTCTGCTCACACCACTAGATGAAAAAGTAGAACAATTGCGATCGCTAGGGGTAGAACAATTAGTATTACTGCCATTCGATAAAGAACTAGCGGCTTTATCTCCTGAGGAATTTGTGGAAAAAATCCTTGTCCAACAATTACAAAGTCGCCGAATTAGTGTTGGACAAGATTTTTGTTTTGGTCGAGGTCGCATAGGTACGGCAGAGGATTTGCAATTACTCGCAGCATCGTATAATATACCAGTGACTATTGTTCCCCTAAGAACTTATACGGAAAATTCGCTCCCAGAAGTGGAGAATACCCCCATCAGCACTTCACTAATTCGCCAAGCCTTAGAGACTGGTGATACTCATCAAGCTAAAATTCTATTGGGACGTGATTATACACTTAGTGGTGTCGTAGAACTAGGTAAACAATTAGGGAGAAGATTGGGATTCCCCACAGCTAACCTAAAATTACCCAAAGATAAATTTTTACCTAGATTTGGTGTGTATGCTGTGCAAGTTACCATCCTGACCCAAACCCCAGATACAACACCTGTAAAGCAATTGGGAATCATGAATATTGGCAACCGTCCCACAGTTGGGGGAAATCATTGTTCTGTAGAAGTCCATTTATTCGATTGGTCTGGTGATTTATACGGCAAAAGTCTAATTGTCCAGGTAGGAAAATTTTTGCGCCCAGAACAAAAATTTCCCTCTCTAGAAGCTTTACAAACTCAAATCCAACTAGATTGTGCGATCGCCAGAGAAATTTTAGCAGGCGAATCCTAAATTTTGCTGCTAAATTAGGCGAGTTATGTATTGTAGACATTTTGGTATACACTCTAGTATAAACTATGTATACAATAGCACCTGTTCTAATCCCCGAAAGCATGAGAGAAAAAATTGACGCTCTAACACAAAATTTGGCTCGAACGATTTTTGGTAAAACTGACGCCATCCGCCTAGTTGTAGTTGCTTTGCTCAGTGGAGGTCACGCTTTACTGGAAGATGTTCCTGGCGTAGGTAAAACTCTTCTAGCCAAATCTTTAGCCCGTTCTGTAGATGGTAAGTTTCAAAGGCTACAATGCACCCCTGATTTACTCCCAACCGACATTACGGGAACAAATATTTGGAATCCCAAAACTGGGGAATTTACTTTTCTGTCTGGACCAGTATTTGCCAATGTGCTGCTAGCGGATGAAATCAACCGTGCTACACCCCGTACCCAATCGGCATTGTTAGAGGTAATGGAAGAACATCAAGTCACAATTGATGGCGTCTCTCGTGCTGTTCCCCAGCCTTTTTTCGTAATTGCGACCCAGAACCCCATTGAGTACCAAGGAACATTTCCGCTACCAGAAGCGCAGATGGACCGGTTTATGCTTTGTTTAAGTTTGGGCTATCCTTCCGCATCAGAGGAAATGCGCATCCTGCAAAACCTATCCCCAGGTGAGCAGATAAATAATCTCCAGCCTTGTATAACTTTGGCAGAAGTCACCCAATTACGCCAAATCTGTGCGCAGGTAAAAGTAGAAACTTCCTTGCAACAATATATGTTGGAATTAGTCAGAACCACAAGAGAGGATGAGGAAATTTCCTTGGGTGTCAGTCCGCGTGGTACTGTAGCATTACACAGAGCTACTCAAGCACTAGCTTATATATTAGGGCGTGATTATGCTATTCCTGATGATATCAAGTTTCTGGTGCCATATATCTTGTGTCATCGTCTCATTCCCAAAGGAGGACGCAATGCCAAAAATATCATTGAGCGCATCTTGCGGTCAGTACCAATTCCTTAAAGCCAAGTTACTGTCAAGTCACTGTAAATATTAGGAATGTTAAATTTAATTCAGCGTAAATTCCGTAAAATCCCCAAAATCCCATCTTTTGGATTCTTACTGATAATTTTGGTTTGGAGTCTCACAATGGGTTGGCTATTATCCTTAACAATGAGCGCTCAGGGTGCTGATTCTCTGAAAACCATGGGAACTGTTGATGTCGTCCCAGCAAAATATCAACAAGGACAAGAGTTGTATATACAAACCTGTTCCAGCGCCAGTTGTCATATCGCCATACCGCCACAGGTATTTCCCAGCCAGACTTGGCGGGACCTTTTACAAGATACACAACACTATGGAGTGGTACTCCAACCGTTATATGACCCCATACTAACTTTAGTGCAGAATTATCTTTACCACTTTTCCCGGCTCAGGTTAGGAGACGAAAAAACTCCCTATCGCTTTAATCAATCTCGTTACTTTAAGGCTTTACATCCCCATGTGAAGTTACCAAATCCTGTACAGGTGAGCAGTTGTATTGCTTGTCATCCAGGAAGTAAGGATTTTGATTTCCGGCGATTGAGTCTTGAAGGGGAACAATCACAGCCAGAGAAATAAAGAGAACTGAATTTTTTGATTCTGGGACAAAATGATACTATAAAGAGACAATGTAAATATAATATATAGATTAAAACCAATCTTCTTATAGGGTTTTCGCATTATTTTTCATTTCCCACCCATTCACAACAAACCTGTCTATGTTGGGTTAAATGTCTATAATCATATAGCTGAAGAAACTGCAATTTCCCGTCCTCCTTGATTTAGTCCCCCTTGATTTAGTTGTACAAACTGCCATGCTAAAACTTTTGTTGGGCGATCCCAACGTGCGTAAGCTAAAAAAATACCAACCTGATATTACAGACATTAATCTTTTAGAAGAAGATATTAAAACGCTTTCGGATGAAGCCCTAAAAGATAAAACTGGTGAATTTAGACAACGTTTGGTAAAAGGTGAAACATTAGAAGATATTTTACCTGAAGCTTTTGCCGTTGTCAGAGAAGCTGGGCGAAGAGTATTAGGGCTAAGGCACTTTGATGTGCAACTACTAGGTGGGATCATTCTGCACACTGGACAAATCGCCGAGATGAAGACTGGTGAAGGGAAAACTTTGGTAGCTACCTTACCTAGTTATTTAAACGCCTTGACTGGAAAAGGTGTTCATGTCGTGACTGTAAATGATTATCTAGCTCGTCGAGACGCAGAATGGATGGGTCAGGTGCATCGTTTCTTGGGGTTAAGTGTGGGTCTGATTCAATCTACGATGAATCCCAGTGAACGCCAGAAAAACTATGCGTGCGACATCACGTATGTTACTAATAGTGAAGTAGGTTTTGATTACCTGCGAGATAATATGGCGACATCAATGGCTGATGTGGTTCAGCGTCCATTTAATTACTGTGTAATTGATGAAGTAGACTCAATTTTGGTGGATGAAGCGCGTACACCACTAATTATTTCTGGTCAGGTAGAAAGACCAACGGAAAAATACCTACAAGCGGCGGAAATTTCTTTTAGACTTCAGAAAGATGAACATTATGAAGTAGATGAGAAAGCCCGGAATGTGCTGCTGAGTGATGAGGGTTTTGCTGAATCAGAGAATCTTTTGGGTGTGACGGATTTATTTGACCCGGAAGACCCTTGGGCGCATTTTATTTTTAATGCGATTAAGGCGAAAGAATTGTTCCTCAAGGATGTGAATTATATCGTCCGCAATGATGAAGTGGTGATTGTGGATGAGTTTACTGGTCGGGTGTTACCAGGAAGGCGCTGGAGCGATGGATTACACCAAGCGATTGAAGCGAAAGAACGGGTGGAGATTCAACCGGAAACTCAAACTTTAGCGACGATTACCTATCAAAATTTATTTTTGCTCTACCCAAAATTGGGCGGGATGACTGGAACTGCGAAAACGGAAGAAGCGGAGTTTGGAAAAATTTATAAGTTGGAAGTGGCGATAATTCCCACCAATCGTCCCCGGAATCGCCAAGATTTATCTGATATGGTGTTTAAAACTGAGCCAGGTAAATGGCGGGCGATCGCCAAAGAATGCGCCGAAATGCATGAAGTAGGTAGACCTGTGTTAGTAGGAACTACTAGCGTGGAAAAATCGGAATATCTGAGTCGGCTGTTGAAAGAACTGGAAATTCCCCACGAATTGCTCAACGCCCGCCCAGAAAACGTAGAGAGGGAAGCGGAGATTATCGCCCAAGCTGGACGGAAAGGTGCTCTGACGATCGCAACTAATATGGCGGGAAGGGGTACAGACATTATCCTGGGTGGTAATTCCGAATATATGGCACGGCTGAAATTACGGGAATATTTTATGCCCAGAATTGTCAGTCCAGAAGATGAAGATGGTTTTGGACTGCGCAGAGCGACTGGATTACCAGCGAGTAGTGGGAGTAGTGGTCAAGGATTTCTTCCCGGAAAGAAGGTAAAAACTTGGCGAGCTTCCCCAGAAATTTTTCCCACCCAACTGTCCAAAGAAGTGGAACAGGAATTAAAACAAGCTGTGGAAGCTGCTGTGAAGGAGTATGGTGAACGCAGTTTATCGGAATTGGACGCGGAAGAAAAAATAGCTGTTGCGGCGGAGAAAGGTCCGATTGATGACCCGATTATTCAGAAATTACGAGCAGCTTATAAACGGATTAAGCAGGAATATGAGCAGTTCACAGATAAAGAACATAATGAGGTTGTGGATTTAGGTGGGTTACATGTAATTGGTACGGAACGTCATGAATCACGACGGATTGATAACCAATTGCGCGGACGGGCGGGAAGACAAGGCGACCCAGGTTCAACGAGATTTTTCCTCAGTTTGGAAGATAACTTATTGCGGATTTTTGGGGGCGATCGCGTTGCTGGTTTAATGAACGCCTTCCAAGTAGAAGAAGATATGCCTATTGAGTCAGGGATGCTGACTCGCAGTTTAGAAGGTGCGCAAAAGAAGGTTGAGACTTATTACTATGACTTGCGGAAGCAGGTATTTGAATATGATGAGGTAATGAACAACCAACGTCGGGCGATTTACGCTGAACGTCGTCGAGTCTTAGAGGGTCAAGACCTGAAAGAGCAGGTAGTCAAATACGCCGAAAAAACGATGGATGACATCGTTGATTACTACATCAATCCAGATTTACCTTCGGAAGAATGGGAATTGGATAAGTTGGTGGAGAAGGTGAAAGAATTTGTCTACCTCTTGGCAGATTTACAGCCAGGTCAATTAGAAGATATGGTGATGGTAGAGATCAAAGCCTTCCTCCACGAACAAGCGCGGATTGCTTATGATATCAAAGAGGCGCAAATTGACCAAATTCAGCCGGGATTGATGCGTCAAGCAGAAAGGTTTTTCATTTTGCAACGGATTGATACGTTGTGGCGCGAGCATTTACAGCAAATGGATGCTTTGCGTGAATCTGTAGGATTACGCGGTTATGGACAAAAAGACCCGCTGATAGAATATAAGAGTGAAGGTTATGAGTTGTTCTTGGATATGATGGTGAATATTCGTCGGGATGTGGTTTATTCACTGTTTATGTTCCAGCCTCAGCAACCTCAGTCGGAGGTTCAAGCTTCCTCGGAATTGGTGTAATAAGAGGGAACAGGGAACAGGGGTAAAATCCCCTTTCCTTTTAGCAGAAGGATGATGAAATGAGTCAGTTACAAATTCAGTTACCCACAGATAAATGGATTTACACTTCTTGGGAAGATTATAAGCAAGTTGCAGACTCGCTCCAAGAAAAGGAAAAAACTTATTACTATAAAGGATACATGAGGCTGGAAATCTCACCAGTTAGTTATGATCATGGTAAATATCATGTTACCATTATTTCCGTTGTAAATCTCTTTATAGCACTTAAAGGAATTCCAGCTACAGGTTTAGACACGACAACTTTTCGTAAACCTGGAATTTGGGACTGTCAACCTGATGTAGCTTATTATCTCCAAGACCGCGCCCAAGCCATTCCCACTGGTACAGGGATTGTCAACCTCGATCGCTACCCTGCGCCAAATTTAGTGATTGAGATTGCTGAGACATCTTTGTTAGACGACTTGGGAGTAAAGCGATCGCTCTATGAAGAATTAGGCGTGGATGAATACTGGGTAATAGATGTACAGAATACCCAAATTAGCGCCTATGCGATGGCGGATGGGGGAAGTAAACCGATTCAAGAATCGCAGGTATTGTCTGGACTAACAATTCTCATTTTAGAGTCAGCTTTACGTCGTAGCCGGGAAACGAGTCAATCTGAAGTTTGTGCTTGGTTAATAACACAATTTCAGCAAAAGCGAGATATATAGCCTTCAAGCGATTAAGGTTAAAGTCGGGTAAGGAAGCACACGTCACCGTGTCTCCCTCCCCTAAGAACCGGACTTGACAATTACTCATCATCCGGCTCAAGCCTATGGTTTCTGAGAACGTTTACCAGTATGTAAATGCTGGTGACAGGGTTTGTGGAGGTGGACTAAATTCTCCTGTTTGTCAGTACCTCCATCTTTGATAGGAACAAGATGATGAAGTTGCAATTGCTCACCATTGAATAGGTGTTCTCCACAGACAGGGCACTTCCAGTCCTGGTGTTGCGCCACAGAGTAATATTTTGAGCCTTTAGCCCAGTAAGTTTTACCTTGTGAGGTTTGACGATATAGCCAGTAGGTCGCTAAAGCTGGGTCATCGGGAGATGCTGTACCTTTGACTTTACTGTAGCGTTGAATGGGAATGGTCGTGATATTGAACAATGAGATAATTATCTGATTGCCATGCCTGTCACGAGTATTAGCAGAAAATGTCCATTCGACGCCGTTGAGAGAACGAAAGTACTTATGGGCTACCCATGTTTTTGACTTATTTGGGTGTCTTTTGAGTGCCCAGTACCAGAGCATTTGCCAAAGCCTGTAATGAAAATAACTAAATGTACGTTTGCTACAGCAAAATTTGTAGTAGTTTGCCCAGCCTCTAAGTATGGGATTGAGGAATTGAATAACAGCCTCTGGTTGAGTATGGCGATGTTGGTTCAGCCATTGTTGAATTTCTCGCAATTTATCAAGAACCTTGTCTTTTTGCGGAAAGGTGAAGCAGTTATGATGGAACTGTCGAATATGAAAGCCTAAGAAATTAAGTCCTTGTGGAACATGAATAACTTTGGTTTTCTCCTGATTTAATTCCAATCCTCTTTGTTGTAACCATACAGAAAGAACAGGGATAATTGCCTCAATGTCTTCTTGTGATTGAGCAGTTACCAGGAAGTCGTCAGCATAGCGGATAAAACCGTATTTTGCTGATTGTCTTCTCACGATTTGTTGTCGTTTGGCAGTAGGCGAAGGTTGATAGGTTTTGAGTTTGATATAACTACTCAAAAGTTTTTCCATTCCATCTAGTGCTATATTCGCTAATAAGGGCGAAATACAGCCGCCTTGTGGTGTACCGCTTTCAGTTTTGTGAAAGACTTCGGCTTCTACATAACCTGCTTTTAGCCACTGTTTAATTAAATTTCTACCAGGTGAATTCCCAATAGCATTCAATATATAGTCATGGCTGATGTTATCAAATGCCCCTTTAATATCCGCATCTAATACCCATTTATCTTGTGAGGATCTTTGACCCCCACGCAGCCGATTATGGCATTGTTCAATGGCATCTTGACAGCTTCTACCGGGTCTGAAACCGTAGGAATGTGCCTCAAATCTGGCTTCCCATGTAGGTTCCAAAGCATTTTTAACGATTGTCTGTGCGATGCGATTCTTGATAGTAGGAATTCCTAACGGTCTGAGTTTGGTTCCTGATGCTTTGGGAATATAAATCCTTTTAGTTGGATGAACTTGCCATAAGGAATGTTCTTGCATTTCTTCGACCAATATCATTCTTTGACCAGGGGATAGTGCTGTTTGACCATCCAATCCAGCCGTCTTCCGTCCCTGATTTTCTTGAGTGACTTTTCGCACAGATAATAACAGGTTGGAGTAGCTACGTAGCATTAGTTTCATCAGGCTTCGTACTTTATTCCACTGTCGATTCTCAGTTGCCCGGTAAATTCTCTGTCTTAGATTCCTCACACGCTTTTTGATGGACTTCCAATTAATTTCAGCCCAATTATTGAGCGGTTCCTTTCGTTCCGATTTCATTGCTGAATCTATCTTTTACTAAGGTTCGGTTTCCTCACTTTGATTTACCGTTTAAGACCAGTTAGAAGTTAGCTGCCTTTCGGCGTGGGGCAAATTTTGAACCCCTATCCCCCTGATTACAAGGATGGCATTCGCTTTTTCTAACCTCCTTTACCCTTTGGATTGTTCCGTCTCTCTTACGATTGACCTACTCAATTTATCGACCTTTCTTTCATTGAGAATCCACAGGGCTTACCGTGTTCCACATGCTTGACATTCAATCGAGTGGGGTTCCATCTTTATTCCGGTGGGGATTTTGTTTCTTCATCATGAATGTAGGCACTTTCATGACCGACCCACTTACCTTTTGGTCAGAGTGTATCAGCCTGATTTCACTCTTTGCCGAATTACGGAACTTACAATGATTCACTTAACATTAACCCGTCTCGATCTTCTCCTTGCTGTTGTGCTAACTTAGGCTGTTAGTATTCCAGCTTTCGTGCCTTGCATTCCACCGATTTCATTACTTACTTTCGGTGTAGGCTGGGTCTGTGACCCCGTTACGCGGAGACAGGGAGAAGAAATTCCCTGGAGAGGACAGCCTCTCAGTCATAATGGGGCTATTGCCCCTAGCACGCGACTTTCACGTCGCACACCGACATTCAGCAGGTTAAATTATAAAATAGTTATTTAAATGTAAGTGTGTGTAAAGTAAACAAGATGACATCGGAAGTAAAAATAGAAGTTGAAGACATAAATCATTTAGGGCTAATAGCAGGAATTATAGATGATATAGGAATTGTAGAGATAATTGATCAAGAGTTAGGAACTCATGCACAAGAGAAAGTAAGTGCGGGACAAGTAGTGAAAGCAATGATCATTAACTGTATGGGGTTTCTAACGGCTCCACTA
>Ga0116231_10008909_pt1 | contig 17313 bp, 9 predicted proteins | sample S1TSphgellanicum_2_FD_89695 | JGI IMG/M metagenome (GOLD analysis project Ga0116231, IMG submission 89695) | Host-associated microbial communities from peat moss isolated from Minnesota, USA - S1T2_Fd - Sphagnum magellanicum MG | ecosystem: Host-associated > Plants > Peat moss > Unclassified...
CATTCGAAAGCTCGGCCTGGTGAGCGTCGCGCATTATATCAAGCTGTTGCGTCAGCCGCGATCTTTCCGCAGCCGACGCGTCCATTCCCCGAGTCAAATTCTCATTGCTCGCCTTTTCAGCCTCAAGTGAGGTCTGCGCACTCGAAAGCTCGGTTTGGTGAGCGCGCAGAATCTTAGCGATTCGCTCCGGTTCGAGCTTCAAATCGGCTATCACACCCCCTACCACGTCCTCGCAAGACCTCAGCCGCGCCGCGATCTTGTCCAACACAGCCGTATCCGGTGACCCGCCGCGCGCGTTATCAGCCAACCAATCGAAAGTCTCTTTCACAAGGCCATCGAGTTCGTTGCGAACGTTAATTATGCTGCTTGATCGGTGATGGCGCAGCTCTTCATTCAATGAGCCTCGCACTTCAATCTCGGACATACGGGTCCGCCGAGGAAGCGGCCCACCAATCATTTTCTCGACATCGTCCAAGACACCGACGACGTCTTCCAGCAGTCGTTCATAAGAAACAAAGATACGGCGACTGCCACGTGATTTGCGTTCGGCCGCAAGGATATTCGTTAGCCAAAGCAAGAGCCCACGGTCGTGGGCGAAACCATCGCGCTTATAAAGAGAAGCAGCGACCTCGACAGGATTGCGCACCATAATTAGGAAAACGCTTTGATAGCCTTGTCTCTGCAACGCGTGCTTCCAAAACTCCGTCAGAATTGACACACGAGGATCCTTTAGGACGATAGGAGTCGCTCCCCCAAACTCCGACGCAATCACTGACTCAGCCTTTGCGAGGCAGACCGCTGAGGAGTTTGAGAGTAAGGGAGCATCATCAGGCGGGAAAATGTCGTGCCAGATCGAGTCTCGCGTTGCGAGGATTTCATCGTTGACGGCGGTTATTGCCGCCGATTCCCAAAAACCCGCAGGATTATCCGGTTGAGGCGGCAGGACCGTATGCGGTAACGCAAAGCCGCTAAGCGCCAGCACCCGGGTAGCCGCAGAAGTCCCGCTTCGGTGGGGTCCGAGCACAACTAACGCCAGTTTGTCAGCCGTCATCGTATAATCTCATGAAACTGAATTTCGGTTGCAAGCCATAATGCATGAAGCGCAGCTGGACCAACCCTATCTTGGGAAAGTTGGGTCATGCCCCACGTGGTGGTTTAGCTCGCGATCCAAGAGGCCTACATCCAGGGGCTATCGACCCGTTCTATAGACGATCTGGTCAAGGCAGGGGTATGAGCGGGGTATCCAGGAGCCAAGACCCGAGTTTGCCGTTGGCCTGAGCTAATAGGCAAAGCGCTACGCCCAAACAATGATCTATCTCGCACCCCCGTCGGCAGCGCGCGCAGCCCTAAAAAAGCGTAACCTCGGGCCGCCCAGCTTGAAACGGACATTATGTTCGGCCTAATTATGAAACGTACGTTCCAGACGACGGCTGAGGAGGCCGCCCTTCTTATGCCGGAGTCGGCGGCTTGAAACTGACCGCGGCGCAAGCCGCCATTCGCTATCTTGCGGGTCAGTCCGTCGAGACGCCGCAGGGTTTGCGCCCCTATTTCGCGGGCTGCTGGGCGATTTTCGGCCATGGCAATGTCGCCGGGCTGGGGGATGCGCTGCAACAGGCCGGCGACGCCTTGCCGACGTTTCGGGCTCATAACGAGCAGGCCATGGCCCACGCCGCCATCGCCTTCGCCAAACAGGCGCGGCGGCGCCGGGCCATGATCTGCACCACCTCGATTGGGCCGGGCGCGACCAATATGGTGACGGCGGCGGCGCTGGCGCATGTGAACCGCCTGCCCGTGCTGTTCCTGCCGGGCGATGTGTTCGCGAGCCGCCGACCCGATCCCGTCTTGCAGCAGGTGGAGGATTTCGCCGACGGCGTCGTCTCCGCCAACGATTGTTTCCGGCCCGTCTCCCGCTACTTCGACCGGATCGCCCGACCGGAACAGCTGTTGGACGCCCTGCCCCGCGCCATGGCCACCCTGATCGATCCCGCCTCGTGCGGTCCGGTCACCCTCGCCTTCTGCCAGGATGTGCAGGCGGAGGCCTATGATTGGCCGAGCGCCTTCTTCGCACCCCGGGTCTGGCGGCCGCGCGCGCCCCTGGCCGACGCCCGTGAGATCGACCAGCTCGTCATGCGTCTGAAGCAAGCGCAACGTCCGTTAATCGTCGCCGGCGGGGGCGTGCTCTATAGTGGGGCGGAAGCGGCGTTGGCGGCTTTCGCGCTAGCCCACGGCGTGCCGGTGGCTGAGACTCAGGCGGGCAAGGGCGCGCTCGCGTGGGATCATCCCATGAACGTGGGCGCCATCGGCGTCACCGGCGCGGCGTCGGCCAACGCTTTGGCGGCCGAGGCCGATGTGATCGTGGGGCTAGGGACCCGGCTGCAGGACTTCACCACCGCATCTCGTACGCTGCTCTCAAAACCTCGAGGCTCAGGGCCGACCCAGACCCTGGTGCAGGTCAATATCGCGCCCTACGACGCCGCCAAGCACGACGCCCTGCCCGTCGTCGGCGATGTGGGGCGCACGATTGCGGCGCTCGAAACCGCGCTGACCGGCTGGTCGACGCCGCCGGCTTGGCGCGACGCGGCGGCGGCGCAGGCGGCGGACTGGAACGCGGCCTGGGATGGGGCGACCGGGCCGACGTCCGCCCCCTACCCTTCCGACGCTCAGGTGTTGGGGGCGGTGTGGCGCCAGGCCGAGGCAAACGCCGTCGTGGTCTGCGCCGCGGGCGGCCTGCCGGGCGAGCTGCACAAGCTGTGGCGCACCCACCAGCCCGGCGGCTACCATGTGGAATACGGCTACTCCTGCATGGGCTACGAGATCGCCGGCGGCGTGGGGGTGAAGATGGCTGCGCCCGATCGTGAGGTCTTCGTGCTTGTCGGCGACGGCAGCTATCTGATGATGAACTCCGAGATCGCCACCTCGGTCATGCTGGGGCTGAAGCTGATTATCGTCGTACTGGATAACGGCGGTTTCGGCTGCATCCACCGTCTCCAGGTTTCGACGGGGGCTGAGCCCTTCAAGAACCTGACGGCGGCCGACGGCGGCCTGAGAATCGACTTCGCCGCCCATGCCGCCAGCCTCGGCGCGGCTTCGGAAAAGGTCGCCAGCCTGGCCGAGCTCGACGCCGCCTTGGGGCGAGCGAAGGCCAGCCCGAAAACCTATGTGGTGGCGATCGACACGGACCCTCTCGCCGTCACAAGTGCGGGCGGGGCCTGGTGGGAGGTCGCGGCCCCGGATCGCACGATCCTGGACCTCATGCCGCCGCTTTGGACAGACGATTGAGCCGGAGACCAAAAGCCATGTCCATCCGCTTCGGCGTCAGCCCCATCGCCTGGATCAACGACGATATGCCCGAACTCGGCGGCGACACGCCGCTGGAGACGGTCTTAGGCGATGCGCGCGACATCGGCTTCGAAGGGGTGGAGCTGGGCGGCAAATTCCCCAAGACGCCCGTCGCGCTCAAGGCCTTGCTCGTTGGTTACGGCCTCGATCTCGTCGGCGGCTGGTATAGCGGGTCGCTCCTGACACAATCGGCGGAGGCCGAGATTGCGGCGCTGCAGCCGCACCTCGCTTTGCTCGAGGCGCTGGGCTCGACGGTGTTCGTCTTCGCCGAGACCAGCAACGCCATCCACGGCGACCGCAGCCGGCCATTGGGGGACAGCCCGCGTCTGGCGCCGGAGGACTGGCCGACGTTTGGCGCGCGGCTGACGCAGGTGGCGGACTATATTCAGAGCAAAGGCCTGCGGTTCGCCTACCATCATCATCTAGGTACCGCGGTCGAGACGGCGGCGGACCTTGACGCCCTCCTCAGCCATACCGGCCCGACGGTCGGTCTGACGCTGGATACTGGCCACGCCGAGCTGGGCGGTATCGATCCCGTCGCCGTCATCCGCAGCCATCCAGGGCGGATCGCCCACGTCCATTGCAAGGATGTCCGCGCCGCCGTTTTCGCGCGCGTGAAATCGGAGCGCTCAAGCTTTCTGGACGGCGTCTTGGCCGGCATGTTCACCACGCCTGGCGACGGCCATATCGACTATGGCCAGGTTATGCGAGCCTTGGCGGGGAGCGGCTATTCGGGCTGGATCATTGTCGAGGCCGAGCAGGATCCCGCGCTGGCGAACCCCCGCGACTACGGCGAACTGGGCTTGAAGACCCTGCGCCAGGCGGCCGCTGGCGCCGGTCTCATCTAGGAGCTTCGCGATATGACCAGTCCTCTGCTCGTGCGACCCCACGCCCCCGACGCGGCCGGGCGTGTGCTACAGGTGACGCCGCAAAGCGCCGGATGGTCCCATGTCGGGTTCGAGGTCATCCGCCTGGCCGCGGGCCAGTCCTATGAGGGGCGAGACGCGGCGCGCGAGACCTGTCTGGTTCTTTTGACCGGCCTTGGCGATGTGACCGTGGATGGCGTACGGTTCGCCGATGTGGGCGGCCGCGCCAGCGTGTTCGAGGATGTAGCGCCAGGGGCTGTCTACGCCCCGGCCGGCGCCGCTTTCAGCGTAATAGCGGACCGCGACGTGGAGCTGGCGCTCTGCACTGCGCCGGGGCGGCCCGGCCGCCCGCCCCGCCAGATCGCGCCGGGCGACATGCCCCGAGAGGTGCGCGGCAAGGGGAGCAACACACGCTATGTCCGCAACATCTTGCCCGAAACCGAGCCCGCCGACAGCTTGCTGGTGGTGGAGGTGATCACCCCGGGCGGCCACTGGTCCAGCTATCCGCCCCATAAGCACGATGCGTCCACGCCCGGCGAAGAGACGCGGCTTGAGGAGACTTATTATCATCGCCTGACCCCACCCCAGGGCTTCGCGATCCAGCGCGTCTATACCGACGATCGCAGCCTGGATGAGACGGTCTGTGTGCAGGACGGCGACGTGGTCATGGTGCCCAAGGGCTACCACCCCGTTGGCGCGCCCCATGGCTATGACCTCTACTATCTGAACGTCATGGCCGGGCCGGAGCGCAAATGGATCTTCCGTAACGATCCGGCGCACGCCTGGATCATGGCCCCACCCGCTTAAGTTAAGAGACAGCCCCCATGCGCTCCGTTCCCCACTTCATCGCCGGCCGCCGCGAGCAAGGCGCCGCCGAGCGCGTCGGTCCGGTATTCGACCCCAACACCGGCAAGGTGCAGGCGGAGGTGGCCTTTGCGTCGGACCGGGAGCTTGACGCCGCCGTCGCCAACGCGGCTGCGGCCCAACCGCGCTGGGCGGCGACGAACCCCCAGCGGCGGGCGCGGGTGATGTTCGAGTTCAAGCGGCTGATCGAACTGCATACGCCGGAACTGGCGGCCCTTCTGTCCAGCGAGCATGGCAAGGTGATCGCCGACTCCAGGGGCGACATTCAGCGCGGGCTGGAGGTGGTGGAGTTCGCTTGCGGCGCGCCGCATCTGCTGAAGGGCGAGTACACCACGGGCGCCGGCCCCGGCATCGACGTCTATTCCCTGCGCCAGCCCTTGGGCGTGGTCGCCGGCATCACGCCGTTCAACTTCCCAGCCATGATCCCGCTATGGATGCTGGCGCCCGCGATCGCCTGCGGCAACGCCTTTATCCTGAAACCCTCGGAGCGCTGCCCGTCTGTGCCGGTGCGCCTGGCGGAGCTGGCGCTGGAGGCGGGTCTGCCGCCGGGCATCTTGAATGTGGTGCACGGCGACAAGGCGGTGGTCGAGGCGATCCTGGCCCACCCGACCATCAAGGCGGTCAGCTTCGTCGGGTCGTCCGATATCGCGGCGTCCGTGTTTCAGAAGGCCGGCGCCAGCGGCAAGCGGGTACAGGCCATGGGCGGGGCCAAGAACCACGGTATCGTCTTGCCGGATGCCGACCTGGACCAGACCGTCGCCGACATCGTCGGCGCCGCTTACGGCTCGGCCGGGGAACGCTGCATGGCCATGCCCGTGGTGACGCCGGTCGGCGACAGAACCGCAGCCGAGCTGAAGGCGCGCCTGATCGACGCGATCGGGGCTCTGCGCGTGGGCGTCAGCACCGATCCCGACGCCCAGTACGGGCCGGTCGTCACCGCCCAGCATAAGGCCCGGATCGAAGCCTATATCCAGATGGGCGTCGACGAGGGGGCGGAACTGACCATCGACGGTCGCGGCTTCTCGCTTCAGGGCTACGAAGAGGGCTTCTTCGTCGGCCCCACCCTGTTCGACCATGTAAAGCCCGGCATGAAGACCTATCACGACGAGATTTTCGGCCCCGTGCTGCAGATCGTGCGCGCCCAGACTTTCGAAGAGGCCTTGGCCCTGCCCTCCCAGCACCAGTACGGCAACGGCGTCGCCATCTTTACCCGTAACGGCGACGCGGCGCGGGAGTTTGCGGAGCGGGTCGAGGTCGGCATGGTGGGCATCAATGTGCCGATCCCGGTACCGGTGGCCTATCACAGCTTCGGCGGCTGGAAGCGCTCGGGCTTTGGCGACCTCAATCAGTACGGCATGGATGGGGTGCGCTTCTACACGCGCACGAAGACGGTCACCCAGCGCTGGCCCAAGACCCCTTGGGAGGGCTCCGCTGAGCCGAAGAGCGCGGTCGTGGACCAGAGCTTCGTGATCCCGACCCTCAAGTAATGACGAGAAAATATCATATTGACACATTTTGGTATTTTTATTCTAAGCGAGCGAAGCGACCTGTCTCGCATCCCTAGCTAAGGCCGATATCCATGAGCGCGCCTGCCAAGACGCTGATGTTCCTGGAGGCCGAAAGCGCTTGCCAAGCCGTCGGCCGCCAGCTTGAGGCGGATCAAGCCGCCCGCGCGCGCATCGCCGCAAAGCTCAAGGCCAACCCGCCGCGCGCCGTCGTCACCTGCGCCCGCGGCAGCTCCGATCACGCCGCGACCTACGGCAAATATCTGATCGAGACGCGCCTGGGGGTCGTCACCTCGTCCGCCGGCTTGTCGACCAGTTCGATCTACGGACAGGCGGCCAGGCTGGAGGGCGTGCTCTATCTAGCCATCTCGCAGTCCGGCCGCAGCCCCGATCTTTTGAGCGCCGTCGCGGCCGCCAAGGCGGCGGGCGCCTTCACGATCGCCCTGGTCAACGATACCGAGTCGCCCCTGGCGGCCGCTGCCGACGAGGTGCTGCCGCTGCACGCGGGACCGGAGATCAGCGTCGCGGCCACAAAATCATATATCGCCGCCCTGGCCCAGATCGCCCAGCTCGTCGCCGCCTGGAGCGAGGACGCCGACCTGACGTCGGCCCTGTCGAGCCTGCCACGGTCGCTTGAGGCCGCCTGGGCGCTGGAGTGGCCGCAAGCCATGCCGGTGCTGCAAGGCGCCACAAACCTGTTCGTGCTCGGACGGGGCTTGAGCCTAGGGATCGCCCAAGAGGCGGCGCTGAAGTTCAAGGAAACGTGCGGCCTGCACGCCGAGGCGTTTAGCGTGGCGGAAGTGATGCATGGGCCGATGGCCCTGATCAAACCGGGCTTCCCGGTCCTGGCCTTCGCCCAGAACGACGCCACCTATGAGTCGGTGACGCAGGTGCTTGACGGCTTCACGGCGCGCGGAGCTGCGCTCATGCGGGTGCAGTCCGATCCATCCGCGGTCGGTCGACTCGCCGCCGTCGCCGGCCACCCCGTTCTGGAACCCATCGCCATGATCCAGACCTTTTACCGGTTCGCCAACGCGCTCTCGCTCGCCCGCGGCTACAATCCCGATACGCCGCCGCACCTTCGCAAGGTCACGCAGACCCTCTGATCGGCTACGGCCTAGCCGCAGCCGCCGCTGCGTTGCGGTAGACGATCACGGGCGTTCGAGCTGGAACCTTGACGACGATGGACCGGGCCTCAACGACGACACTATGGGGCTGCGGTCCCTCAAGCGTCATCGCCTTGGCGACAATCTCCATGGCCTCCCATCCCGCCGGAAGCAGATAGGTCAGGGTCGCGGCATCGCGCGCGAAAAACGCGATGCGGTCGGCGTCGATGGGACAGGTCGTGGTTCCTGACTTGGCGATAGTCGCGCCGTTTAAGGCGGCGGCGTAGGTCTCGCCGTCGTCGGCCAGCGCGATCTCGGCCCCGCGGGCGAGCTTTAGGCGTCGCACCCCGTCCCGGTGGCTGTAGTCCTCGACCGCCAGATCGTGCAGCTTGCTGAAGGGCAGCCCGATCAGGAAATAGAACTCAGCAATCCGCATGGGATCGCTGTCGCCCTGATACCATTGCGAGGAGCGGTTGTTCCAGAACAGGTTGGGGCCAGGATCGAACGCGCTCGCCCCATCGTCGCCCCAGATCGCCGCGCGGCGGTAGACGGTCGCCGCCAACGGGATGGCCTCGCCCCCGAACGGACATTTGCTGAAGGTCGGGCCATTCATGGTCAAGGACAGCCGCCCGATGAACGGATAGCGGAGCTGTTCCGACGCGATATCGACGCCCAGCCCCCTCGCCTGCTCGACCAGGGCGAACTTGCCATCGACCAGGTTCTTATAGCCGCTGGCGGGGTGGACGGGGTCCCAGTCGTTGCGGATGGCGAACCAACTCATGGCGTCCACCAGCATCGGGCCTTTGATTTTGTAGCGGTCGACCGTGTAGCGGATGCGACGCGGCCCCCACGCGCCTCTCATGAACTTGGCCATACCGACGATGTAGGAGGTCTCGCCATCCCAGGCCTTGCTGGCCCAGAGCTGGCCGTCGGGGCGCCGGGCGATGAAGGCGGGATCGAAGATCGGGCTGCTCTTATAGGCGTCGTCGTAGTTGACGTTGACGGTGACGTTGGCGTTCCAATCGCTGCGTCCGCGCGCCATCAGGGCGCGAAGCTCGTCATAGGTTCCAAGGCTGGCGTTGACCTTGTCTTCGGACGGATAGCCGGTGTCCTGCCCGTCGTAGACCCAACCGCTGATGTAGGCGATCTGGGGCGCATGGTCGGTGAGCCGGGCGACCTTGGCGATCAGGGCGGCGCTTTGGGCAAACGTCGTGCGGGGCTTGGCCTCGGTCTTGTTCTTGCCGGCGATAATATAGGCCAGCTTGTCGCCATAGCTGCGATCCGGCGGCGGCGGCATACGGGCGGCCAAGAGCTTGGCGCCGTCGAGCCAGGGTTGGTCGGGGTTGGAGACCGTGAAAAAGTCCAGCCGCGTCGTCGGCGTCTGGCCGACCAGCAGATTGGGCGTCGTCGGCGTGCCGCAGACGGGATCGCCGCCATCGTTCATATTGTAGCAGCGGCCGCCGTGGACGCGGTAAACCTGGTCCGTGCCGAGCGTCGCCAGACAGGCGCCGGGGGCGCCGGAAATCTCCGTCTCCGTCCCGTCCATATAGCTTTGGACCTCCATCAGACAGCCGACGTCGCCCGCGCCGACCAGGCCGATGGGAAGCTGGATACTGATCCGGCCGAAGTTATCGTCGTCGTCGAGTCGAACCGACTTGGCGTTCGCCAGCCGCACGAACGAACCGCCGTCTCGCCCCTCGGCCATCCAAGCCTGAGGGACGGCTTCGCTCATCGCCACCAACCGGGGCAGCGCGATCTCGATCAGCTCATAGCCCGGCTGCTCGACGACGTTTTCCAGCGTCAGGATCAGACTGGCGCCGTTGACCCGATAGACCTGATCGAAGCGCGCCCGCACCGCGCCATCGTGGGAGACCGTGCAGGGAAAGGCGACGCCGAAGGGCGCCGGACGCTCGATCACCTTGTCCACCGACAGACCAATGCCCATCACCTGATCGATCTTGGCGAAGCGCGCTCGAACGTCTGCGGTGTTTGAGACGGCGCCGGCGCCCGCCGCCGGCCGCACAGGCCCGACGGCGACATCGAAGGCTTCAGAGACGGAGCCAGCGCCGGGCGCCGGGCGCGCCGGCCCGACGGCGACCTCTACGGTGGCGTAGGCGCGGGGCGCCAGTCGGCAGAGAATAGCCTTGACCGGCGTATGCCGCTCAGCCGCGACAAAGCGGTGACCGTAATACTCATAGCTAACCGGTACGGCATGGCGCGGGTCGAACGTTACGCCAAGCTCCGCCGAGCGAAGCTCTACAACCGCCGCAGCGCCGGCAGGGCCCGCGAGCAAACTGGCGCCGACCCCAGCCGCGCCGACCAAAACGTCTCTACGATGCATGGGAACTCCAGAGAGCGGCAATCACGCAATCGCCTCCACACTGACCGCGCCGACAACGCCAAAGGGCGGGCCGCCTTCCGGCGCGTCGAACAACAGGGTGAGGGTGTGCTCCGCCGCGCCCGGCGGCAGCGCGATGGCGACGCGCCCCACGCCGGGATCGGACTTCGTGGCCACGCGGCGGCCGTCGAGCCAAATCTCCGCCCGCCCGGCCAGGCGGCCGAACACGATCCGACCGCCCGCACGTTGCACCGCGCTGCGGGGGGTGAAGGCGACCCGGAACAGGGTGTAGCGACCGGCCGGCAGCGGAACCTGGGCTGAGCCCGGCTTGGTCCAGCCCCAGGAGTTCATATCGTTGTCGGCCAGCTTCACCGTCGGATCGAGCGGGGTGGGACTGGGGGGCGATTGGCGCCATTCGGTCAGGGTCTGGACAGATTGCGCGCGCGCCACCATCGGCGGGCTTGCGACCTTGCGCACTGCGATATGGGTCGCCGCGGGCGCGAGGCCGGGACTGCGCGCCGTCAGGGTCAGCACCCCGTCTGCGCCGCGGTCGGTCTGGACGATCACCTGGGCCAGGCCGTTATAAAGGGTGCGGTGGGCGCCGTTCAGGCCGGGCGCGTCGGACTCATGACTGTTGGGATCGCCGTTGCCCAACCCAACGATGCGACCGCCCGCGATCTGGAACGTTACGGGTAGATTGGCGGTCGGCACAGCGCGGCCGGCCGCGTCGAGCGCCAGGACCGCGATCGGTTGGGCGTCTCGTCCATCGCCGGCGAGGCTTGGGCGGTCAGGCGATAGCGCCAGACGGACGGGCGCGCCCACCGTCTCCACCGCCGTCTGCGCCACCACGTCGCCACCGCGATAAGCCACCGCCTCCAGCCGGCCGGGCCGATAGGTCAGCTCGCAGCTCGCCATCTCGAAGGGGTCCATCTTCAGGTCGGCGACCTGGCGACCGTTCAGGGTCAGCACCACCCGCTCGGCGTTGCAGATCGCCATCACCTGGATCGGCTGGCCCTCCCGTCCCGGCCAGGTCCAGTGCGGGGCCAGCGCCAGGATCGGCCGATCTTCGACCCACATCGCCTGACGCAGGTAGAAGGCGGTCTTGGGGAAACCGCACAGGTCCATGGCGCCGAACGAGGAACTGACGGTCGGCCATTCGAACGGCGTCGGTTCGCCCCGATAGTCGAACCCGGTCCACATAAACCCGCCGGCCATGAAGGGGCGCGTGGCGACCGCCTTCCAGCCGTCGCGATAGGTCTCGCCCCAGGCGGCGTGTTCATCGTCGTACGACGAGAGCACATGGCGCTGCATGTCCGTTTTGAATTCACCCCGCGTCATATAGGCGGACGTATCTTCGGAGCTGAACAGCGGCCGCTCCGGGTTTTCCGCGTGGAAGCGGTCGTAATCGCTGACCTGGTAGTTGAAGCCGACCACATCGACGACCTGGCTGATATTGGCGGTCGCGAACATGCCGCTGTTCATGGCGGCGGTGACGGGACGGACGGGGTCGAGCGCCTTCACCGCATGGACCATGCGGCGCACCATCTGCACCCCCGTCTCCGTGCCCTGGATCGATTCCTCGTTACAGACCGACCACAGGATCACACTCGGGTGATTGCGGTCCCGGCGGACCATCCACTCCAGCTGAGGCAGATAGTCTTCGCTGACATTGAAGTTGCGGTTCTCGTCCGTCACCAGCACGCCCAGCCGATCTGCGGCGTCCAGCAGTTCGCTAGCCGGCGGGTTGTGAGACGAGCGGAGCGCGTTGGCGCCCATGGCTTTGAGCCGGCGTAAGCGGAAGTCCCAAAGCGAGTCGGGAACCGCCACGCCGACGCCACCCATGTCCTGATGGACGCAGACGCCCTTCAGTTTCAGAGACTTATCGTTCAGGAAGAAGCCTAAGTCGGGGTCGAAGCGCAGGGTGCGAAAGCCGATGGCCGTGTCGATGGCGTCCAGCAGTACGCCGCTCGCTGCGAGCTCCAGCCGCACGGTGTAGAGCGTCGGCGTCTCGACCGACCACAGCCGGGGCGCCGAAACAGGTAGCGTCAAGCTGGCCGGGGCGCGATCCAGGACGCCGACCCGCGCCGACATGCGGCCGGACGCGACCGTCCGCCCCTCAGGGTCCAGCAGGGTCGCGCGGAGCTCAACCGCCCGATCCGCCGCCCCGCTGTTGTAGAGCTCGGCCTCGACCGGCACGGTCCAGCCCCCTGCCGCGTCCTGGCGCGGGTCGCAGTGCACACCATGGGTTGCAATATGTACGGCGTCGCGCTTCGTCAGCCAGACGTGGCGATAGAGGCCCGCCCCTTCGTACCACCAGCCTTCAAGCGCGTTGGCATCGGCGCGCACCGCCAGCGTGTTCAGGTCCTCGCCGAACTGGGCGAAGGGCGTCAGATCGAGGGTGAAGCCCGTGTAGCCGCAGAAATTGCGGTGGACGAGATTGCCGTTCAGCCAGACCGTCGCAAAGGTGGCGATCCCATCGAACTGCAACTCCAGATGTCGGCCCCGGTCGGCGGGATCGAGCGCGAAGGTGCGGCGATACCAGCCGATCCCCCGCGGTTTGTAGCCCTCCGACAGATTGGCGGTGGGTTCGACCGGCTGAGCGCGTGCGAAATCATGGGGGAGATCGACAGAACCCCAATCGCTGTCGTCATAATCGACCGCCGCGGCGCCTTCGGCGTTGCCGGCCTTGGCGTGGGCGTAAGACGCCTCATGGCCGTCGATCCTGGGGAAGGGCAAATCCGCCTGGATGAAGCGCCAGCCATAGTCGAGGGACAGCCGCTCGCGGGGCGATGCGGCCGAGGGTTGCGCGAGGCTCTGGGCAAAGCTTAAGGCTGGGCTCCCCAACGCCGCAATGCCGCCGCTGGCTGCGGCTAGAAACTGTCTGCGCTCCAGGTCTGACGCCATCGTTCCATTCTTGCGTGCTTTAGAATATTCGTGTCAAGTCTGCCGCACCCCTCACCCAACCTATAATGGGCGCTCGCTATGACCATCTCACGCCGTGGACTTTTTCAGGGCGCCGCTGCCGGCGCCACGCTTGTGAGCGGCGCCCAGGCCTTAGGTAGCGCGCCGGCAGCTTCCGGTCCCTTCGCACCGACGTGGGACAGCCTGATCGCCGGCTACAAAGCGCCCGACTGGTTCCGCGACGCGAAGTTCGGCATCTGGGCCCACTGGAGCGCCCAATGCGTGCCGGAATTCGGCGACTGGTATGCGCGCACCATGTATATTCAGGGCGACCCGAAATACGACCATCATTTGAAGCACTATGGCCACCCGGCCGATGTCGGCTTCATGGAGATGAACCATCTCTGGAAAGCGACGAACTGGGATCCGGACCGCCTGATCGGCCTCTACAAGAAGGCCGGCGCCAAATATTTCGTCTCGCTCGCCAACCATCACGACAATTTCGACAATTACGAGTCGAGCCATCACGCCTGGAACTCGACCCGCGTCGGGCCGATGAAGGATATCGTCGGAACCTGGGCCAAGGCCGCACGGGCGCAAGGATTGCGCTTTGGCGTCAGCAACCACTCCGCCCACACCTGGCATTGGTTCCAGACCGCTTACGCCTACGATCAGGAAGGCCCGCGCAAGGGCGAGCGCTACGACGCCTTTCGCCTCACCAAGGCAGACGGCGTGGGCAAGTGGTGGGAGGGATTGGACCCCCAGGAGCTCTACGCCGGGCGCCATCTCGTTATGCCGGACGGGGTCGGCTCGATCCTGGAGGCCAACGTCTGGCACGATCAGAACGATATGAACTGGGACGAGCGCATCCCCCCAGGCGATCCCGGCTTCGCCGTCCAGTGGGCGCTGCGGTGTCGCGAGCTAATCGATAAGTACCGGCCGGACCTGCTTTATTTCGATGACTATGGCCTACCCCTGGAGCAGACCGGTCTCGACATGGCGGCCCATTTCTACAACGCCAGCCTGCGCTGGCATGGGGGCCGGCAAGAGGCGGTGGTGAACGCCAAGCGCCTTCCCCCGCACCAGCGCTTTGGCATCGTCGAGGATGTGGAGCGCGGCGGGCGCGGCGATATCGACAACGCCCCCTGGCAAACCGACACCTGCATCGGCCACTGGCACTATGATCGCACGCTCTACGACACCCACGGCTACAAGACGTCCAAGGCTGTGATCAGCGAGCTCTGCGATATCGTATCGAAGAACGGAAACCTGCTGCTCAGCATCCCCATGCGCCCGGATGGGACGCACGACGACCAGGAAGAGGCGTTTCTGGAACAGATGGGCGCCTGGATGGCGGTCAATGGCGAGGCGATCTATGGCACGCGCCCGTGGCGGACCTTTGGCGAGGGGCCGAACAACAATGGCGGCGGCGATTTCGACGAGAACTCCTACGGCGCCTACACGGGCCAGGACTTCCGCTTCACCACCAAAGGCGGCGCCCTCTACGCCATGTCGCTGGGCTGGCCCGACGGCGGCGTGGCGCGGCTGACCACCTTGGCGCAAGGATCCGCTGTCGGACGCGGCCGGGTGGACGCGGTGACGCTGCTGGGCGGCGGCACCCTCCCCTTCCGCCGGACAGACAAGGCGCTGGAGGTGAGCTTGCCGGACGGATCGCGGGGCGCGCCCGTGCGTGTGCTGAAGATCGTGGGCGAGGGTTTGACGGCGTAGAAGCTCGTTCCGCGCCCCTATCCCACAAACGACGGCGGCCGATCTTCCATCGCCGCGCCGTAAGCGACGTTCGGCTTCGGCCCCATCTCGAACACCAGCCGGCCGCCCTGGATGAGATCGGCGTGGGGAATCCAGGTCTTAGGATAGGGCCGGCCGTTCCAGGTGGCGGACTGAATGTAGATGTTGTCGTCGCTGGTCAGCGGCGCCTCGATGGTCAGGGTCTTATCCAGCGCAACTTGAAGCTCGACCTTTTTGAACAGCGGCGAGCCGAAGACGTAGATCGCGCTGACGGGATCGACAGCGTAAAGACCCATGGCGCTCATCACGTACCAGGCGCTCATCTGGCCGCAGTCTTCGTTGCCGGCCAAGCCGTCCGGGGTGGCCTGGTGCTGGGTCTTCAGCAGCATCCGCACGCGGGCTTGCGTCTTATAGTGGGCGCCGGTGTAGGCGTAGAGATAGGCCACGTGGTGGCCGGGTTCGTTGCCGTGGCAGTATTGGCCGACCATGCCGCTCATATCCGGCGGCGCGTCGGACAGCAGCGCGGGGCTGGCGTTAAATAGGCCGTCGAGCTTGGCCTCGAACGCCTTCTCGCCGCCGAACAGCGCCATGTAGCTATAGATGTCGTGCTGGTTCAGAAAGGTGGCTTCCCAGGCGTTGCACTCGGTGAAGTCGTGCCAGGTAGGGCTGTCGTGGCCGAGCGCGCGGGGATCGAACGGCTCCGCCCAGTCGCCATTGGCCAGCCGGGGGCGCACAAAGTTCAGCTTGGGATCGAACAGATTGCGGTAGTTTTTCGACCGGGCGCGAAGCGTCTTGGCGTCCTCGGTCGCGCCGACCGCGTCGGCCAGCTTGGCGATGGCCCAGTCGTCGTAGGCGATCTCCAGCGTCTTGCTGGCGGCCTCCTTCACCTTGTCGCTCGGGATGAAGCCCAGCTTCCGATAATAGTCCATGCCGCTGACGCGATCCTCGAAGGCCCGTTTGCGGAAGGCGGGCCAGGCGGCGGCGTAGTCCACGCCGGGGACCTTCTTGGCCGCGGCCTCCGCAATCACCACCGCAGAGTGCCAGGCGATCATGCAGCTCGTCTCGTCGCCCTGCAGCGGCCAGATCGGCGGCCCGAGCGGGCTCTCATTGGTCATGCGGACCAGGCCCTTAACCAGATCCGCATTGCGCGCGCTCTGCACCAGGGTGAACAGGGGATGGAGCGCGCGATAGGTGTCCCAGAGCGAATAGGTGCTGTAGTTATTCGCGCCCTTGGGCAGGGAATGGATCGCCGTATCCATGCCCCTGTAGCGCCCGTCCACATCGCAAAACAGCGAGGGCGCGACCAGGGTGTGGTAGTAGGCGGTGTAGAAGATCGTACGATCCGCCTCGCTCCCGCCCTCTAGGCGCAGCTTGGAGAGCTCGCCTGTCCAGGCGGCGCGGGCTTGGGCATGGACAGCGTCGAAGTCCCAGCCGGGGAGTTCCGCCGCCAGATTGTTCAGGGCGCCGTCGATGTCCACGCCAGAGACGGCGCACTTGATCAGCAAAGGCGCGGCCGCGGCGTCAGGGTAGATCAAGGCGCATTTCAGATTGGCGCCGGCGACGCTTTGAGCGCCGTCAGCCACCGGACGATCGTTGGAATAGAGCTCGGCGCGGGCGAACGGGCGCGACAGCTTCATGGCGAAGTGGATCACCCGACCGTCGGCCCATTGATGGACGCGGCGCGTGCCCACCAAGGTGTCGTTTCCGATCAAACGCAGAGACGCCTCGGTGACACGGGTCTTGACCTCCTCCTGATCCGGCGAGGTGTCGTCCTCCGCGCCATGGCGGAAATCGATCAGGATATGGCCGCCGCGCTGAGCCATCGCCGGATCGAAGCGATAGCGATGCAGGCCTACCCGCGCGGTCGATGTCAGCTCCGCCTCGATGCCCTTATCTTTCAGCAGCACGCGGTAATAGCCGGGCGAGGCGCGCTCGCTGGCGTGATCGAAGCGGGCGCGATAGCTGCCCTCCGGATGCTCCAGCGTGCCCGGCGACAGCACGACGGGCCCAACGCTGGGGACCACCAACACATCCATCATATCGCCCACGCCTGTCCCGCTTAGGTGGGTATGGGAGAAACCGAGGATCGTGGAATCGTCGATATGATAGCCGGAGCAAGCGTCCCAGCGCGCATTGTCGGTGTCGGGGCTGAGCTGCACCATGCCAAACGGCGTCAGCGCGCCCGGAAAGGTGTGGCCGTGGCCGCCCGTGCCGATGAAGGGATCGACGTGGCGACAAGGGTCGAACGCCGCTACGCCTTGAGCCGCCGCTCGTAAAACGCCCAGACCCGACGTCGCCAGCGCAACCGCCGCCGCGCCGGTGAGACACTCGCGTCGCGTTTTCAAAGCCTTACTCCGTTGATGGCCCCGCATCGGCGATACGCGCACAGATGCGGATAGGTTACAGAGAAATGAGGCGCGACGCTGGCGGACTTGAACGACGCCCCCGCCCCCTCCGCCTCCCCCGGACTTGTTCCGGGGGGCCATGGCGCGACGTCTGACACCCATGCGGGCTTAAGAATGTCACGCCATGGATGCCCGGACCAAGTCCACGGCTGTCCGGTTCGGTTTGTGTGGACAGAGTGCATGGCATTGATTCTACTCGTTTCCGAGCACTTGCCGGTGTTTTTGGACGCGAGAGGAGCCAAG
>Ga0116231_10008910_pt1 | contig 17313 bp, 13 predicted proteins | sample S1TSphgellanicum_2_FD_89695 | JGI IMG/M metagenome (GOLD analysis project Ga0116231, IMG submission 89695) | Host-associated microbial communities from peat moss isolated from Minnesota, USA - S1T2_Fd - Sphagnum magellanicum MG | ecosystem: Host-associated > Plants > Peat moss > Unclassified...
GAAAACGACCAAGTGGGCAAGTTCCTAGAAGCTCCCCACTTACAAGACTCTATACAAAATCATTTGGAATACTCCAAATGCTGAAATTCCAAAACAGAAAATTTTCTTTATTGAGCAACCCTCTAATCCTCTTTGACAGAATCTTTAGAGGGTACTGTTTATTCTTCAGAAGGACATTAAGACTGACCATCTGAGAGATAAAGAAATCTTTAGAACTACAAAGCCTCAAAAACCTGTAAAATTGACTATTGATAACTCCCAACTTAACAATAATAGAGATATTGGAATGAACATGAGGCATATGAATCATGTCAATACCTGCATACTCTGGTTGAGAACATTTATCTAAGATATCACAAGATATACCTTGAGGACAAGTTTGCTTCACATTTAGATCCAAGAAGTTATGAGAAAAGCCCTTAGAAGTAGAATTCAGAGTCAGAAGATGTTTTTGGGTATATTCTGCTGCCACAAGAGCCTTGGTCTAGGTACATAAAACTCTCAAAGTCCAGAAAATCAAGAACAAAAACATCATCCGCAAGCCCATGAACAAGGGACAACGTCTGGTCTACAGCAATCATACATTCTCTGAATTCATGACAGCAACCAACACTCATTTTGACTGACAGTAATATTTTCACTCGTTCAGACGCAGCAGCAAATGCAAGGTAGGATGATTACTAAGCTGAAAACAGAGGGGCTATATAACAATGTGAATCACCTAGGGTACACGAGATGGAACAAGAAGAATGAACTTACTCGAAGACATTGCGGTTTGCAAACTCATCCAGGGTCGTATTGATAGTACTCTCAGGCATGATGCCGAATGAATCCGCAGGCTTAAGAGCAACGGCAATTCTTCGAGATGTAGATCGCGATTGCTCTGCACAGCAAAATATTTACAAGACGGCTTCTATAAAGTTTCACAAAAGCTCCGGAGCTGCAAAAAGAGCATACTGTAAATCAATCGAACTTGGAAACATTCCATACAAAACTCACCTTGGAGATTTGGTCCAAATTCAAAACACAATCTTGGAGGAGCGGCTTGAGATCTCCGTAGCTAGTAGCCCCTGATCGCCAAACCACGGCCGCACCAAAATCAAGAAAGAAAAACCGCAAAAAACTACCTCGGAGGAATCGCTTACGGGAAGTGGAGTTACGGGTAAAAAAAACATAAACAAACAAACAAACTCTCACACTCCTGATCCACAAATTGGCAAGCTACAGCTACAGCCAAATGATGCTCAAGACCAAAAGCGAATCAAAACAAAATTGTTAGACAAAAGAAAAAACTCCTCTCCGTCAATTGATGCGAACAACAAACAAACAAACAAACAAACAAACAATGAGAATGCTATTGAGTGAGCATTTTCATCACGTATAAGTACCACCACAAAGCACAGATGAAAGGAAAGCGGCAGCTGCGAGACGATCCCCACACACACAAAGAGACGACACAAAACCGCGACACACGGACACGCGCATGTCAAACTGTACAACAACAACAAACAAATTACAATGAGATTGTTGCTATTGAGACTTCACTCCACAAATGATCCTCATCGCATATAAGTAGCACGAAACACAGATGATGCAAAAAAAGCGGCACATATACACACACAAAGAGGCGACACAAAACCAAGAACACGGACAAATGAACTGCACATATAGTTGTGCTGGATTGCCATGGATTCTTTACATGACGGGAGAAGAGGTAGGGCAACAACTCAAATGAGAGTGATCATGCTGTTTTCTTCAAAGGAAATGAGAAATCTGAATGGAAAAGAGAAAAGGATCAAAAGAGGAGCATGAATTGTACCAGGAAACACAGATGCTTCGATCTCCGTAGCTTGCTGCTCTGGCTCGCCAAACCACCAAATGTATGATCAAACAACGACCGCGCCAAAATGAAGAAAGACAAATCGCAGAAACAACTTACTCTCGTGGAATCGCTTACCAGGGGTGGGGGGACAAAAAAACGAAAAAAACAAACAAACAAAAAAAATCGCACACACCTGATCCGCAAGTTTGCAAGCTACAGCTACAGTTCTCACCACCACCAAACGATGCACAAGACTACAAGTGAGCCCAAAAAAAAAGCTGTTCAACAGAAGAAGAAAAAAACTCCTTGAACTTCAGTGCTTTCTTTCCGTCGATTGGTACAAACAACCAACAATGAGAGTGCTATTGAGTGAGCATCGTCATCACATACAAGTACCACCACGAAGGAGTGCGTACGTGAGGGACGTTTGCAGCAGGGAGACCATCCGCTACGCACACAAGCGCGCACACAAAGAGGTGACGCAAAACGACGAAGCCGCCGACGGAGGCGCGCACCGTAGAGAACGGCACTCGTATGCGTATATGATAGTGAATACGGTGTCTTTATTTTGGCGGAAGTAAAATGCACAAGTTTTACCCCTCCTCCTCCCTTCTTCCTTTTGTTTTTGCTCGATTGATGATGCGAATGCAGGAATTACTTACCAGGGTGGAAAAGAAAATGGACGATGGTAAAGAAAGGTTATAAAAGACTTGGTCAAGGGGGAACCAGTGTCAAGAACCAGGTCTCAGTGACGGTCAACACCTCGTGTGAGAAATGAGGTGACGTCAAACGAGGTGCGAAAGTCCATGACCTTTCCACACCCGGTAAGGGACTACCCTGTGGGCACTCATGGGTTCTTGCTAGGTAAGGGATTCCACTAAGTCAGACCCCATGGGTTTTGCCAGGTAAGGGACTCCCCTATACGGGACCCCATGGGTTCTTGCTAGGTAAGGGACCCTGCAATTGACTCACAAAGGTTGGGGCTAGTGAACACTCAGGCTACTGTCCATGTTGCAGGTGATATCAAGCCCCCTCACTTCTGTGCCTTATAGTATCTCCACCCCCACAACACTATGAACATTAACTTAACATTGGTTTACGCCAATCATTTTATTGACCAGTCCATAGCAATCAAATCTTTCTAAATGTGTTCTTGTTGGTCAAGATATTTTGTCCATACCAAAGTGGTCTCACACCATTCTAATATAGATTTTAATCTAAAGGTGACGCCACACCCAAAAAACCTTTAAGTGTTCTTTTGGTGTTCATAAACAATTACCTTTTCTATGGGAAAAAATAATTTAATCTCTTTCCATAACCGTTTCAACCTTCCTTTTCAAACATGTTTACTCTTTCCATAAAAAATGCAAAGAACTTCAAAGCTTATTGTCTCTTATAGTCATCCTTGGTGTTAACAATGTTCATGGAAAAACACAAATAGTTGAGGCAAAAGTCCAAAATGTCAACATAGCTCGAGCATTTGGGTATTCTAATAACCGCAATTTTAAAAAAAGTCTATAAGAATGTTGGCAAAGATGAGGTGTTTGGATTTTTTGACAATCGTGAAAGAACATTTGTTTTTATGTTTGTTTAAATGGCAATAGGGATCATTTGAAGGAAGAGGTCACATTTTAGAGGTCATAGGTTTGAAAGAAGAGGTTGCGTGCTTGAAAAAGGTCCATTGACAAGCAGATCAACGCAAGTGGAAAAAATCAAGCACTTGAAGACTAATAGACAATTGTTGATTATAGGTCATCATTTTTTGGATTTGAGCATCATGTCAAGTTGTAGGTGAAGCACAAGCCTTTTAGAGCCATGGTAGTAGTGACAACACATTGTTGTTAAGATGACGAAGTTTTTTACAATTTTTTTTTTTTTTTTTTCATGATTTGGGAATCTATCTTGTTGTTGTGTGTGGTTTTTCCACATTTATGTGGTCTCTTTCCATTTTTTGTTGCAAGGTTTGTGAGTTTGTGCAAACCTTAGATGAAAAAAGTTAATTTGATCCCGCAAGAAACCTCCTTCATACCTTCATGTACAAACAAATCTTCGACCTACATATACCCAAAACCCTAAGCTAGAATTGTGTTCAAGGAAACAATGTAGCTTGTTGTTTCCTCTCCTAGATTCTATTGTTTTCACATGTTTGCCTTTGATGCCTTCAATGTTTTGGCATTTTTGTCAAGTGATTAAAGCATGGTTTATGGTTGTAAACAAAAGTCTTCCTTGGAATGCATTAAAAGTATTGAGAGTTGACCATAGGTCCTACCTCCAACACCTTGCCATGATTAATGGTACCCCAAGGTGTCACTCCAAATGTGCTTTGAAGAACTTCAAACTTTGAAGATGTGCCTGTTACCCATTGACCTAATTTATTGAAATTTTTATGATTAAAAATATATATTTTCTAATGTCACTCTATGTAATGTGGAATAACTTCTTTGATATATCTATGTTTTGTTTTTCCACCATTGTTCAACTTTGAATGGGCACAAATTTTGTACAAATTTCAATTACTTTCCATTTATTTAATTTGCTTTGATGTGCTTTCAATTTGGGTCTCATCTTGTTGAATCCAAAGTATGTAAATGCATGTCACTATAACTCTTTCTATTTATAAACCTATAGAACTTCATTTTTGGTTCAATCTCTCTTTCCCTCTTTCAATCTATCATTCTATCTTTTTACGTCTTTGTTTCTCTAGATCTATAACACATTCTTTTTGTCTTCAAGCAATTACAAAACATCATTTTATTTCTCTCCCTCAAATTTTATCTCTTTTTGTCTCTATTTTTCTATATTTGTAACATTATTTTTTTGCTTGTAGGCATCTACAAAACCCCATTTTATCTTTTTCCTTCACTCTATCTTTTTATGTTTCTATCTCTACCTAAATCTTTTTCCCTCACTTTCTTTTTGTCTATGTTTTCCATTTTGTCTTTATGTTTGTCTTTATTGATTTATTTATTTCCTTTCATTTTGTTTAATTTGGTTTAAATAGCCAAAGTGAGACATGAATCTTCAAAATAGAAAACCCCTAACATGTTTGATAAGTACTAACTCTTAGTTCTATATAAAAACACAAACCAAGTATCAAAATGATGTATAAGGTACTGACTTTCAAATTTATTAACAACACTTTCACCATAGCCCTAACATGCCTTCTTCCTATAGGTACCAACTCAATTTTGTTATGCAAACCTTAATTCCTTTTAATTTACTACATTTCAACTTGTAATTGTTTTGCCACACAAATTTAGTGATCGAAAACCTCCAAACTTGCAAAGAAAGTGATACAAAACCAAAATAGGGAGGAGGGGAAATGATGCCTCATTTCTTTCCAAATCCCATTTGGAATAACAAGAATTCAAAAACTACCAAATGTCCCAATTTGCACCAAATTGTCAATTTGCCTACTTGTCCAATCCTGATGTTGCCTATATGTTCTTCTAATAATGTACAACTAATTCCACATGACAAAAAATGTTTGGTAGGTAAATCTTCTAGTTTGAAAATTAAAACTTTATTTTAAGCTTAATTTAAAATGGGGTTATTTCTTTTGAAGTTCTAGAAGTGGTGAAATTCCTTTTTAGTGGATTTAGGCTTGCTCTTCACTACCTAAAGTCTTTTTGAAATATAAGGTCATGTTTTTTTTTTTTGTAACCTAAGCTTGTCACAACTTAATCATTAAACCACATCTTGCTTCCTTTTAAGATCTAGTATTTCTCTCCTAGTGCCAAGCTAGAAAATGTATACATATTCAATGTATTTGAGGCTATAAATGTACATATCAAATGTCGATGAATCCACCCACTCTTCCACTTTTTTAGTTTGTAGGTTTTTCATCATAAGCTTTGTTTTTCAATTTGTGGAGGTCAAATGAAAACCCAAATATCTAAATCTTCGTATTTGAATATCATGCAAGTTTAGATCCTATGGACATACACATTTTTTAGCAATAGATTCTTGTTAGGTTGTCGACAAATGTCGAATTTATATTTCTATTTTTTTCATTAGGGCTTTCATTTTATCTCTTTACCTAAATGTTTTTCCTTCATTTATTTATTTATTATTTTTTTGTGTCTTTCTCACTTTGTGATCTATTTGTAACTTATTCTTATCACAAGCTAATCATTAGGACACATCCTACTTCTTGTTCTATCATTCACGAACTACAAGTTTTACAACTCACATGTTACAAGCTTTGTCACTCTTCGAATTGGTCAAACAATTATTTTCTTCAATCTAAATTACTATTATACAAAACACTAAACACAACATGAAAAGGCTATACTAGATCATTGTCAATATTTTCATTTTAACAAAGTTTCTTGTTTGGAGATTTTAAAATAACCTTAATAACCTTTGAAACCCCCTTTTTAAACCTCTTTGACCTCTAATTGAAATTTAGTGATTATTTGAATTCTATCAATTCAAAATTGTTTCAATTAAATTGAATGTTTTTTTTTTGAATAAAATGAATTTAATTTTGAGTTTTGATTTAGGTGCATTTGTTTTTCAATTACATATATGGAGGGATTTGATGTCGACCTGTTCATGACCCAAAAGAATGATTGTGATATGTTGGTTAATAAGAGGCCCACAAAGGCACCTTAGAAAGAAGAAGGCCCAAGGTAGATTGTGAATTCTTTACACTTGAGTTGCCTAGCCAACTTTTACAACTATCACTTCATGTTTTATAAATGGGACACAACTTGTCACAAGCTAAGCTTGGAAAGTTGTCTACCGAGATTACAAATTGTAGTTCCTTGATTATACTTTCTAAGAGGAGAGCCTAAAGGATAAATTATGAAATATGTTGAAGGAGTTGAAGATAGGTTTGACCAATGAAGAAGGTGTAAAAAGGTTGTGTTACATAATGACCAAGTTTTGGCACAATTCAAATCAATTGATGAACATGCAACATGAAGTGTACTGAAAATGTGGTAAAGCTTGGTGGAAGGTACAAGTCTCCTTATTTATCATTCCTCTATTATCCTTGCTCCTAACCTTATCCCTATGTTAAATGGGATGACACAAACATCAAATGAGATCGCAAGACCATCAACTATATTTTCTCCTACATCTATGGGTATAATGATTGAAAGGCTAATGACGAAGTTGGAGATGTTGCAATCATAATCAAAGATGTTGTCATTATCACCAACAAACTAGAAGCTAGTGTGGAGGAATAGGAGGCTCTGTTAAGGGAACAAATAGATGTTAGAATAAATTACATTCAACATAGTTAATTTAAAGGCAACTAGAGAATGTGGAATCATTGCAAATGTAAAATTCAAGGCTAGGGTGAAGGATTTGTTAAACTTGTAATGAATAATCACCACCTTCACCATGTTTTGTTGGGTCATTCTAGTGCTTACCAATAATTTAAAGTGTGAAGTCTTGACAATGTCTATGTAATTTTTTTGTTAGTAATATAACTACCATGAACACATGATTATAATTTTCCTAACGTTTCATTAACCTTTTCCATTTGAATTTCAATCCCCCAATGCCCCATTCCACCTTAATTTATCAATTCGTAGAATTTTATTTTAAGTTAGTCAAACCAAACTTGAAAAAAACCAACAACCAAAAACCTTAAACATGACTTTAACTCTATCAACCATAAATTTAAAACAAATTTTAAACTTAGACTTGAACCTAAAATTTGAATCCCTAAACATAAACCCAAATTTTTAAAATTTATACTTGAAAACTAACTCCTAAACCTTAAATATAAACCTAAATTTGTAATTTAAACCATAAAATTAAAACTTAAATTCGAACCCTAAACATAAAAATGAACCTAAACCAAAACCAAAAACCTGCAACCTAAAATTTAAATCTTAAGTTTCAAACCCTAAAACCTAAAATTCTAATCAAAATTTTCATAAAATCTACATGCATCTTGTAGTATGCCTTAATTGCATCTAGATGAATTCCAAACATTAATTCATGTTTCCCAATGTAATGCATTATGAACATCTTGTCACCCATGTAAGCAAGGTCACCCAATAAATATTCATCTGTGTGTACAAAATACTAACACCATGACTAGCGGATGTTCGACTTGCAAAAAATATTAATATCATGGTATGACTTCAAGTACATGAAGTTCAAATATATGAACAACCCATGGTGGTCCACCACAACCATATTGTTCATGCAATACATTTTTTTCCACCCATTAAACCAGCTTTGATGGGACAAATTGTTTCAATGTTTACATATTTCAATGAAGGCCCATCAATGAATCCAATGTAACTTTAAAATTGCGGATGTTGTGTAGCCAAAACTAGTTGCTCATTGATAGTGAACCACCAAATCTTGTAGACAATGACAAAATTGATGCAAGATGCAATAAATATGTCATCATCTTTATTGCACTCTTACTTTAATTCACATGAAGGCATCATATTTAATCACATTATCATGTTTCATGTACAAAATGAAATTGAACAAACGTTATTCCGAAGTCAAGAATGGTTGCCCAAAAATGCAATGTGACTCCCTTGTAAATTTCACATGAATAATAATGATTAAGACCACAAGCTATGCCAATTCTTCAAATTCTTCCATAGTGAAATTGGTGAGAGTTTTAAACACATCTCACGTTGTTCACATGGTTGCCAAAACATCTTGCACACCTATATTGAGGTTGATTAATTGTATGTTTCTTCCTCCAACTATGCTGATATGAAGTATTCCCAAGTATTGACACAAATGATTGCAACTTGCATCACAATCCAAATCATTTGCTACAATTTTTTCAAACAACTCCTTGTCATTATTAGGGGAGTTCAAGTTAAAACTTGATAAAATAACTTGCATAGGTGGCAAGTGGAATGGAATCTCAAAAAGAAAAATGAAATGGGACTCCCAAAAACCCTAAAAAAACAGTCAAACCACTTGGCACTCCCAAATGAAATGAAAACTTGAAACTCTAAAATGAGACGAGATGAAAAAACAGAAAAAATGAGATCCCTCCCATTTATATGACATCAAGGTCATTAAATGAAAGCTCCCCAACCCCATATTCCCTAAACCCTAAAAGTAGAACTTAAACCCCCACCCAATCATAAAAAAATACTAAAGTTAAAATCAATCCAAATATCCCCTGAACCTCCAACAACCAAAAGCAACACTTGGGAGTCTTGAACCCACTAACTCTGGAAAATAAAAATAAACCCCCCCGCCAACCCCAAAGCCCGAAAAAGGCCTACCCCCGGCCCCCTTCACCGCAACCCCCGCCATCATTAACCCACTCATCCTTCCGTAAAGAGAAAACCGGACCCACCCACAAAATCCAAAAACGCTTACTATTACCGCAACGCACCCCACCACCTTCCTCCCAAGCCCATCCATTCAGGAAAGAAACAAACCCCCAACACCCCCCCCCCATTCTATTTCTAGGGTTTAGGGAATATGGGGTAAAAGGTACAGCAGCACCTGCACAAAAGAGTGTAATAAATATGATCTACCTGCTGCTTAGTGTTTTTGATTGGCCCATCATAACGATTCGTCCAGGTGGTTTGCTATTTGTAGTACCCCTAACCCCACCTATTTGCTGTCCCAGTTTCAGTTTTATTGCAAAAGAGTACACAACTAAACTTGGATGTGAATTCTTTTGCGCAGGGTCGTATACTGAGCACCGTTGGAGATGCTCTAAGTTCGTTTGACGCAGAACCATGCACGTGAATGGTGGAAGGTCCCTTCAATTGACTCTAGCATCTTCCATGTGTGAAGGTATCTTCGAATACAAAGAAAAAAACCTTGGAGCGCTTTATGTGTAGAGTAACAACTAAGGAGTGAGGTGTTCTCAAAAGGTTCCCAAAACCGGGTGCTTATTTTTGGAATGCCCCCGCTCAGAGTGAGGTGTTCCCAAAACCAGGTGCTTATTTTGGGAATGCCCCCCCCCCTCAGAGGACATTACCCAGCATAGATATTTATGAGGAAAAAAACATTTTTGCTTGTGATGCCTGGAAAGTAATTAGAGTATCATTGGGGGAAATAAAAAAAGGAGGGAGGTTATTTGGTATAGGAGAAATGCCCAAATTTCTGGGGGCATTTTGTTTTTCCAAACACCCATGTCTTGTGTTTGAAAAATTCCACTCCACCATGCCACCTTCAAGCACACTAGAAATTTTCTGGTAGGACTTTCCATGAGGTGACATATTGAATTTAAAGTTACTTAAGAAAGTGTCCCCCAAAAAGGTCTGAGCCTTCAGGCTACCGCAAGAACCAATCTCTAAGATTAACTAATCTCCTATGTTGTTGTTTAAAGTCAAAATCTTTGTCAACGTTAGTTAAATGAAGAAGATTGAAGAAAACATAATAGAGTTATCCGTAATGTCAGGCAATTAGGGGGCGAGAACGGCCAGTTTAGGCATAATAGGGCATCAAACACATAACTGGGAATGACAGTTTTACAAAAGGAAATAATTGGGACCCAAACTGGTTTTTCCACCGATTTTGGTGGTAAACGGAGTTTTATCCTGCGTTTCCTTTTTCCTCCTGAGCGCCTGCACTGCTGCTACACATATTTCACTGATCCTACCTGTGCTATAATTACTCTCGAACCTTGTGCATATTAAATGCTGAGCATCCTTTGTAGATCTAATGCAGCATCCTTTGTAGATCTTTGGGCGGTTTGTGGGACTAGGCACTAGCTACAAGCAAAGATTAAACAAGGTCAAACTGCAGCCAATCTAGCCTCCAGGTTATTATCATACTCCCTGATCGGATTCCGCAACAAACTGCAGAATAATTAATTATATTTTAAACCTTAATTTCAGCACTTGGGTTTTTTATTCTCAAAATTTCGGCAGGTAATGTTTATAGATAATAATAAACATAGCCCTGTGAAGTTATTGGGCCAGTCTAGTGCATTTAGATCTTTTGTTGGTCCTTGACCTTTTAAGGTCTCCAGTTCAAACCTGACAATCGAAAATGCAGATTTTTAATTTTATAAATTTTTTGGCGCAAGCAACAATTTTATAAAAAAAATTCAGCAATTTTTTAAAAAATAATTTAATTTATGCTGAAATCATTTAAGTAGTATGGTAGTTAGTACAGAACAAATATTCTGCCTGAGTTTTTCCCATTGTGCAAATATTCTCTACCTTTTCACTAGTGGTGGTCTTGAATATAGGCCTGTACATAATATAGGTATAGTAAAGGTCTACAATACAAGAGTAATGTAAGGGCTGATTCCTTATGTCCTTATTTGTAATAGTTTCTCAGTCCCTAGCAAACCAGGGTTTTTTCTTTTTCCTTTTTTTTGAAAAATTGCACAATTTGCCACCGTGGGAAAGAAAGGATTGCACATTTTGTGAATGTGCCAGAGTTGTGAAGGAAAATTACGACAAATTATTTTTTGGCAATGCAAATTTGGTGAAAGAGATTTGGCAAGCACTATCTAGGGTTGCATTGAAAATTGATGATAAATAGGTAGCCAATAATGAAAATTTTGGCTATATCTTACATGCACATTGCTAAAAAGCTTAAGTCTTCATCAAATCACATTATGGGGGGATTGAACCTCGATCATCAAAGATTTTATCCATTGTAGCGTAATGTTTCTTGTAAGCCGGTAAGTTAGTAATGTTTTTAAAAGGAGAGAAAGGATATCTATGAAGTAATTGCAACTTGGAAATGAATGTTTACTAACTAATGAGGATTATGAAAAGAAAAGGTCATAAGTCCATCAAAATTGTGTTCTATGTTCACATATAACAAGTTAGAAAACCAAAAAATCATCAAAAGTGATAAAATCATAGTGTAGACAATTAAAATAAAACAACACAAAGTTTGCTTGACATTGTGCAACTTGCAATTGAAAAGCCTTTAAGCATTTAAGGCATATTGATGTTTCTTTGACTACCAAATCCCCATGGTTTCATCATGTTGAACATAGTGCATTGTAAAAAATGATTGCCTAAACATGCAAACACACAAAGCCAAGTTTTCAATCAATGGATTACAAACCTTAGTTTTGATGAAATTTAGGTTATTGAATGCCCATTTGTCTTCCATTAAACTTAACACTTGAATCATGGCAATTTCTACCAATTTCACATACTTTGAAATGTTGTGAAATAAGATGGAAAATTAAATGTTATCTTTCACATTTTGGTCAAAGGGTTGATAATATTAAGAAAGCCCAAGGCAATTTTGGCATTCCTTTTTATTGTAATCTTGAATTTGAATTTTTGTACATCTAAGGTAGATGCGCATAACATTTTAACAACCACAAGTTCAGCAACCCCTATCTTTTTGGGTACCAAAAAAAGGTTTCATAACATTCATCACATTCTTCAAGCAACCAATAGTGATGATATTCAATACAAATACAACCTAAATTGTGGAAAATGTGAATGTAGTTCAATGGTCTTCAATCATTAATTTTGAAGCTACTTTCGAACATTGAAGCTAGACACTTGTGACAATGGCCTAAAAAATGTCCTTAATCACCTAACATCTCACCCTTGTATTAGAATTTCTAACTTGTGTTCAAATGTGGTTTGTTTGGCACTCAAATGCCAAGATCAATGCCAATATTTAGATCTATAATCCATTTCATAAAAATTGTCTCATGTTCACCTTCCACAAGGTATTGGAAAGATACAAATGAATCAAATTGAAGTAGTAGAAGGATTAAGAACATCTTGGGGGTGAAAGCATGGTTAAATGGCTCAAAAGTGGTGTTTGAAAGTCAATAATCTAACACTAACGATTTTTTTTGCAATTTTAACAATTAACATACCATAAATCCTATAATTACCCTCTACATTTTTTATCATAAATATTAGTGAGCCACCTATGAATATCGCTAATCATGTGATTGATCAAAAAATCCATGCAAAAGATTAAATTTTATAATGTGAAATGGACTTTCAAGGATAAAAACTTACAACAACCACATCATTAAAACTTAAAATATATATATATATCTGCCAGACAGTTTATAACTTTTTGCATATTGACGAGTAAGTTAAGCCCACCAGATCAATGGATTTTCTATATTATTAAATTACTGCCATATTATATGTGGAAAATTTCAATGCACTTCACTAATAAATTTTTCATTTGATGATGTTGCATTTTTTATTTTTTATTTTGACATGACTTTGACAAATTTTTGAAATCCACATTCTTCATTTTTTCTGTGCGATAGACGTAATGTTGTCATTTCAAAAGTCCATTACAAGTCCATAATCTTCTTATAATTCATTTAAATTTTTTGTGATGATTCCCATTAAAGTCTATAACAACATGAATGATTAAAATTTGATAATGTTGATTTTAAATATGGCTTTAAACTTTATGTTTGTACGTAATCAAAAAAAATTACAAGTGTGATAGTCCAAATTGTCCACCTATTCATGCTTTCACTCTTGGGCTTGTGTAATTTTAATTAGATTCTTCACAATGTTTAGAAAAAGGGACAATACAAGCAAGGTTCTGTTATGGACCGACTACAAACAAATGGAGAATTACAAGACAAAACAAGCTTTATTGATCCATCAACTGGTGTTGATCTGCTGAAAGGTTGTTCCCTAGACTATCTCCTTTTATAACCCTGAACCATACTAGTCCCAAAATATCCTAGGCCATGATATTGCCAAAAGTATCCAAAAATATCTTAGGACATGACATTGCCAAAAGTATCCCAAATATCCCAAAATATCTTAAGCCATGATATTGCCAAAAGTATCCAAAAATATCCTAGGACATGACATTGCCCAAAATATCCCAAAATATCCTAGGCCATGACAGGTTCCATATAGTTTCAATATCAAATATATGTTCCAAGTTTTAAGCAACAACTTGGATTGTAAAGCTATCAATGCGATCTTCAACAATAATGGATGGTATTTTTGTAATACTTGTTTGAATGAACTTAACATATAAATTCCATTGGTCTAGATGTTATTCAAGATCTTCAAGCCCTTTGTTTCCATGAACTCCCCCAATTTAATTAGTTCTAAATGCCTCTTTAGAAAGTTGGAAAAATATTTGTACAATGACTTCATGATTGCTTCAAAATGATTCACCATAAGTATAACAAAAAAAGGTTTGGATAGCTAGATTTGTTTAATGTGTCATGCAATGAACACCAATCATGAATGGAGCAAATTGAGATTAAAATTGAATAATAACAATTATGTGGCAACCTTAAAATACACCAATTTCATCAACACCAAAAGACATTAGTTTTTTGGAAATAAAATCAAGGTTTTAAATACCTGCATTGACAAAAAATGTTTATGTAATCACTATAGTCAAGTTGATTGCATTAACCATCAACTAAGTGTTTTAGAGATAGTAACATAAGAACCTTTGTCTAATTATGAATGGTATATGCATGGATTGAAACCATGATTGGTTGTCAATTAAAATAACCTCATCACAAGACAAGGAAAACACATTAGCCTTATCTAGTAGCTTACATGATAATGGTATGGAAAGGTTCAACTATACCCCAACTTACATTATCACACTAATGCTACTTAGGGTAGTGCTTAAATTTTATCAATTCAAGAAAAGATTTCATATCCTCAAAATTTATCATTCGTCTACCATGAAATAACAAGTACAAAATGACAATAAATTGGATAAATTCCTTTTGTTATGAGCCAAACCTTGATTAATAACAAGTTGGAAAATGAAATTAAGAAAGATTTGGGTAAAAACAAAACCTAGTTTTTTTCCGTGTGCAAACTTTATATTCTCCTAAAATATTTCAACTTTCACCCACAATATAGTAAAAGTGACTTTCCTCCTTGAATGTTTTAGCAAAAAATCAAATTTGGGTGTTAATAATTTTTTTTTACTTTCAACTTTGAATAAAGTATGCACCTTACAAAACTCACCAAACCATCCCCCTTATAATATATTCTACCCATGCAATCAAGCCACCCAAACATGTTGAAATTTATGGCTAGATTCATATTTTTGCTTCTTTTCATGGATTTTGGCAATTCAAGGTCTTGTTCCAAATCTATGATAGTTACAACAATTATAATGTTGCTAAATGAAACAACATTCATAAGGGTTAAAACTTGAATGGAGGTCATTCAATGCTTCAAAGGGAGGTAATTTAGGGACAAGGTTATGGGGCAAATGTAAGACACCTAAAACTGAACAATGTGTTGTATTTGAAGTTTGATGAAAGTTCTAGTGGGACCATGATACAAAAAATCAAGTTCAAAAACTTAAACAAAAAAATATTTATACAAACTAAAGCAAAAGAAACAACAAAAAACCTTGTAAAATTGAGGTCAATTTGGAAAAGAACTTGGAACAATGGAATTAAACATTGAATACCAATTGTTGCAACAAACAACACAAGCAACACATAAACAAACAAACACACACACACACACACACATAAACTATTGTAGCCACATTAAAATATTGCCAAAAAAACAAACACTAAAAAGAAAGTACAAATTGATGACTCATACAACATAACAATCTTGGACTGGAATTGATCAAACTAAAAACCAAAAATGTTAAAAAAACAAAGAGCTAGCAAAAAAAGAGTAGTGGCTAACTCTATGCTTAGTTTTTAAAACAACTTATAAGTTCACTACCCAACAAGATCTTTGTAGCTACGTGATTTAAAGAAAACTAATTGTTGTTCTATTCACAAGATTGCACAAGTTTATAAGGTTTGTCAATCCCAAACATTAATATTAACAAAGGTGCCAATAATTGTGGATTCACAAGAATACATTTTAGAAGTTGAAGATATTAATTTTTTAATTTTTTTTCCCCCCCCTAGGTCTCAACACCTCACTACATGTAGATTTTTTTTGTACAACAATGTACACTATGATTTCAAATGTATCTAGTAGCATGATGTAACAACAAAATGATGCAACATACAATAACAATAGTAGAAATTAATATGAATTAAAACAATTTGAAACGAAAAATTTCTAAATAAAAAATCTCATTAATCTTTATCACATAACACAACTATGCAACAATAGATTTCATTGTTTATGAAACGTACATGAGAGTGAGCAAAAGAAAAAATTAGTGAGAGAAAAAATGAAAGTGTGAAGAATGCAAAAGAAAGAGGACAAGCATCATGATTTGATAATGAAGTTTCAACATCAAGGTTCTACCACCCATTCCACTGGCATGCTACAATTTACAAACAAACAACCAATTAGGATAAACATAGAAAAATTAAGCACTAAACTTATAGAATGAATCAGTTCTACATTGCAAAACCACACAAAATGAAAAATAAAGTATTCCCAAAGTTGTGTTGTGTAATGCACTTGAACGTGTTGTAAGTTGCAACTCCCTTTGAACCTTGAACACAAGTGCTTGAAGCACCTTGAATGTGGGCTTCAACAATGCCTATGCAAATCAACAAATGTGCACTATTGATCAAAGTGACCAATTTACAAAATCACAAAAAGAAAAAACCCCATTGAAACATCTTGGTTCTTGAATCTTATGTTGCATTTTACATAACGCAATGTGTTTGAAGTTTTCAATAATCAACAAAGTGCACTTAATTATAAATTACAAGAGTTGTGAATGAAAATGATGCACCTCAAACTTCAATATTTGACATTGTGACTTACAAGCTATAATTCATTCACAAGTCTTGACTTAAGTGAACAATCAAACTCAACTTTTGCCAACCCAAACCTTTGGCTATTTGTGGTTATCCATGCATACATTTTACATCCATCATAAACAATAACATGTAAAATTTGCACTTTTAGCAACTTCTAACCATAGGATGGAGAACTTCTCATGAATCATATGATTGTTATCACTCTGAAATGGAATAACAAAATGGCCAACAACATTGTGCTTGAGAAGAACATTAGATCTTGATAGATGATATTGGTGAAATATATATATATATATATATATGCAACATATGCAAGCTAACTAATTGATTTCTAGGAGCGCACCTAATCTTGATCCAATTCATAGCCTTATTTAAATTAAAATAAGAAAAACAATAGAAAAAGAAAGTCATTTCTAGGTACAATAGAATTCATACCCTAATGCATGAAATAGCGTAGAATAAATAAGCTAAGATTTAACACTATTATATTACTTGATGAAGCCTACGGATCAACAAGTAAGTTTATTGCATTAATAATTTTCGAAACAACATTCAACCAAAGACTTGGGGATGCTATTATAGGGAAATTCAAAATTACAGCAAACGACATGTATGTTATTTTAGCTTTATTTTGTATTATAAAATATGCCTCTACATTTCTACCCAAATCATCAGATAACTATCAAAAAGTCTTTTACCCACTAACCTTATAACAAGAACTATCACCATGTCGACACCTACATGTAGCAACATAGCCATCACATTCATTGCCCTTTGGCAAGGTGACACTTTGAATTGTTCCCTTTTAGCAACACTTGTCTATGTTCAAGTGATCATGCTATCGATGTCAATTTAAAAAAAATCTCAATGTGGTAGAAACCTC
>Ga0116231_10008914_pt1 | contig 17311 bp, 11 predicted proteins | sample S1TSphgellanicum_2_FD_89695 | JGI IMG/M metagenome (GOLD analysis project Ga0116231, IMG submission 89695) | Host-associated microbial communities from peat moss isolated from Minnesota, USA - S1T2_Fd - Sphagnum magellanicum MG | ecosystem: Host-associated > Plants > Peat moss > Unclassified...
CCTTCTTGTAGTTGCTAACGCAGCGGAAGATAATCAGCAACCAGCAATCCTCCAGGCTCTCCTGAATTCTACCAAAATCTCCCTAGCTCTTTGTTCTACTCTCCCAAAAAAATCTCCTACCTCCTCTCTGTACAATTTTTCCACTCACTAGCACATTTTGCCCCTACCAAACTCTCTGGACCAGACCTCCATTGTCGCTCTTTTCCTCCTCCTACCTCCCGCTTGCCTTCCCCATCGTGCCGTTCTGCCTAGTCCTTCCTCCTCCTTTTGGTCCATCAATGCACCACCACACCTCCTCATCATTTGCGCCGCCATTGCCCTGTACACCATCCTTCACACCCCAAACACATACCTTCCATGCATCTCCATGCAGCCGTCATGGAGGGTTATCCACTGCCAAAAATCAGGACAACTAATTATACTCATGGCAAAGCCCAAGTCCCTACTGTGTTCACACTATGAGCCACCCGTTTTCACGTTACAAGAGTTCTTGGGACGGATGTTATGGTTTTGGTCTTATGTATGACTGTAGTAATGTTAGATCAGAGGTTTTGGTCTTATGTATGACTGTAGTAATGTTAGATCAGAGATAGTATTCTATGCTTTCCAGGAGCGTTCAGATTATTGAGGAGTGTGGATAATAACATGATAGTAGTTATTTACATTTTGATGGCATTTATAATCTGGGAATTGGGAGGAAAGGGGAATCTCAAGTGAATACAAGGGAGGGTTGGACCCCAAAGCCATTTCCAAACTTAATTGATGTAGCAAATTTTGCAGTAGACAGATGCTTATGTGGTTAGTTATGGTTCAAGGAATTAATACTATGGGATTAGTACTTTCTTTGTTTTAGGTTAGAGGAGGGCATGATGCCCCTCTTATTGAAGTAAATATTGTAGCAGAGTATTGTGATCATGTGAAGTTGTGCTTCATAAGTTGTGAAGTCAGTATTGCTTCCTTTTTGGTTACACATGCACCATCTAGTTGGAGGAGTTGCAGAAATGATCAAATCCTTTGGGCAATGAGCAAAGGATTTGGTCATTTTCTGATTCAAGAAAGAGACAAGTCCATTCTTGATAGGAGGTTTCATGTCCCAGATCCTAGAATACTCATTTTTTGCATTATCCAAGTTCAGTGTTGCTTGTTACTTTGAATCTTTTTTGTGATGATATGCACTTGCTTTACTCAACAACTATTCAAAAAATTAGGGCTGGACTAGGAGGAATCCCATTATTGTAGGGTTTGTGCCAATAGAGTAACTCCCACTATCTATAACATGACAATTCTTGCCTTGACATAATGGAGTGACTACAGTAGTCCCTTGGCAGTTTCCACACATTTTTATTGAATAATTAATTTCTAAATTTTCATTTCGAAAAATGGAATATTTGAAAAATTCAAATAATTCCCTTCACAAATTTTTGTTATTTGAAATTTTTTTTTCCGAAAATGAGCTACTTGGATAGACCCAGAAACTACGCTAGCTTTAGTGACTTAGAGAGGGTTAACTCCCCAGGAAAAGATTTGTGAAAGATGCCAACAGCAAAACGAGGACAGAGATAGGAATAAGAACGATAGATTTTGATGGAAGTGTAGAAATGAACAATTCAGAGTCACTCTTTGTTTTATACACAACACCTTCTTCTGTAGCTTAGAAGTCACTGCATAGCAAAGTCTCACTATCATGTATGATTCGAGTAAAGGAGAAAAACAAGGCGTAGCAGGGGTGGATTTTGGAATTTTGAGCAAGAACACCTTGATAGACTAGTACAATTTCTGTAGAGATATTTGTTGGAAAGCGCTCGACCATTACGCACAAGCGAATAACATAGGTGGAGTAGAAAGACAGTAGACTTCAATGAAAGCAAACTTTTGGGAAGAGGAAATATATTAACCGAGCAACAAGAGGAGATGGACAGTGGATCTGCGGAGTACTAGAAAGAGGAAACGTCAATCAAATGTTTCTGAAGGTGGTGCTTGATAGAATGGAGGAAACTCTTGTGAACATGATATTTCAACACATAGAGCCTAGCACTACGATCATGATCGACTGTTGGACTGCATGTGACACTGTGTCGTTGACCTAGTTGGGCTACAACCAACTCAATATGAACCATTTCACAAATTTTTAAAGATCCCATTATTGGTGCTCAAACCAATTCCATGGAAGGAACACAGATGCATGTGAAGAGATCTTGGAATAAACAAGGCACCAGATAAGAGCTATTGGACAACTATTTTGCATAATTGATGCAGTGTAGAAGATTTCTTTCACCAAGTGGTGATGATTTCTACATGTTTCTAAACCCTGTAGCTCAGTTTCAAGCTGATGTAGCTCCTGTAGAGGAGTAGAACTTCAATCCAATAATAGAGCGGTTGAATTTTTGGCACCTAAACGCTACTAGTCCCCCATTTTGCATGTTCTTGGCTTGACCCCCTTTATTTCGAGGACTAACCTATATGTTTGCAGGTCAGCCCCCTATTCTGGACAGTTGCCCTTTCCTATTTGTTGTTCTTTGATCCTCTGACATTTTCTAGTGGATAAAAGACCAGGTTTAAGGTCTCCATTTAGGTGAAGTATTCATCTCTACTCTACCCTGAAAAAAGACAGGGAAAGAGTTTGCACCAATGATGGGATCCTTGTGTAAAGTTGAAGCTGTGATTGTCTGATTTCATCAACCATGACATTCCATAGAAAAACATTTTGCACATTTGATGAAAAAGGAACAACATGAGATGAATGACAAGATGTTGCAAAATTCAAATAAAAGAAGAAGAAAGAGAAGGACAAATTCTGCAAGCAATCTTTGTGAACCTTTGAACCACACAGACCAATGGTAAGGCTATTTGGCTCTTGACGGTTTAAACCCAAGGAAGAGATTTAACACAAGATTCCATGACGTATGTACCAATTGCAAAATGAGTGAAAGATTCAAACACCCATAATCTCACAACTGTAGGCTCTTGATGGTTTCAACCTGAGTAAGAGATTGTAAACTAGATTCCAAAACATATATACCAATTGCAAAATGTGCAAAATATTCAAAACACCCACAATCTTAGATAAATCTAGGCCTCTGCAAGATTTGCTATATATCAACCCCCCTGAAACATGATACTATCATCAGTTAGTTAACAAACAACCTAAATACATAATAGTATCATAATACCATCATCAAATCAGTTTAGAAATGACCCAACTATACAATGCCCACTGAGGTTGCAATTTGAAAAAAAGAAAACCAGAAAAAGGAAATTGCAAATTCCATCAAGATGAGCAGTACAAAATTTATAGTGGTTTACACTGTCTGAATTGTCTGAGACAATGCATGAACAATGCTTCAAGGGCACGTCCAATTCCACTACTAATGATTGCCATATTAACATGACAGGTGGAAGGAAAGAAACTTAACTGCTGATATGTGTGACAACCAATGTACCCAAATCTATGATTGTTTGTCCAGCAGTAAGCTGAAATGCATTCACCATGTTCTCTGAGAGAGAGAGAGAGAGAGAGAGAGAGAGAGATCACAAAAAGGAAACCTCCTCTACTAAGGAGACAAAATCAGAAAACCAATGGAACAAGAATGATGTCACTCAATTTAGAGAACAAATCAATCAGAAAACTGATCGAACAAGAATGATGTAGCTGAATTGGAGAACAAATCTATCAGAAAACCAATGGAACAAGAATGATGTAGCTGAATTTGGAGCACAAAGGTATCAGAAAACTGATCAAACAAGAATGATGTAGCTGAATTTGGAGGACAAATCTATCAGAAAACTGATTGAACAAAAATGATGTAGCTCATTTACAGAACGCATCTATCAGAAAACCGATTGAACAAGAATGATGTACCTCTAAAAGTGGAGAACAAATCTCTCAGAAAGCCGATTGAACAAGAATGATGTAGCTCCATTTACATAACAGATGACTTTCACAAGAATGATGTATCTCAATTTGGAGAACAAATGACTCAGAAAAGCGATTGAACAAGAATGATGTAGCTCTACTTACAGAACAGATCGATCAGAAAACCAATGGAACAAGAATGATGTAGCTCAGTTTACAGAACAAATCAATCAGAAAACCAATCCAACAAGATAGATGTAGCTGGATTTGGAGAACAAATCTATCAGAATAACCGATTGAACAAGAATGAAGTAGCTCAATTTGGGGAACAAATCAATCAGAAAAGCGATTGAACAAGGATGATGAAGTAGCTCGAACAAATCAATCAGAACACCGATTGAACAAATAGTAATGTTGTAGCTCCGGAGTTCATTTAGAGAACAGACCTCGAAACGGATTGAACAACAATGTTGTCGCTGAATTTAGAGAAGAAATCAGGAAAGATAACCGTTTGAACAAGGCTGATTGTATCTCACTTCAGAGAACAAAATCAGAAGTGCTGTTGAATGGTTGAAGATGCAGCTTTCGATTTCGCGAAACAGATAAGAAAAACCAATAGAACAAAGCAAAAGATGTAGCTCGAATTTAGAGAAACAAATCAGAAAACCGACTGCACAGGTCAAAATTGTTTTCTCAAATCTAGAGAAGAAGAAATTGTTGCTCAAAATCTAGAGAATAAACATCGTTGCAATCCTACATGCTTCACAGATTGTCTCTCAATAAGGCGATTAGGAGACGGACGACTCACCACAAATTGATGGCTTCTGGCAGCGCCCCGACATTCAATCGAAAGAGTTTTCATGCGTTGTAGAATCTTGAAGAAATACGACCGCCAGGGCGTCGTAGTAGAAAAGAGTGCGAAACATTTCAAGCTACAATTGACTAGATGGGAGGAAGGAAGAGGAGGAGAAGAAGAAGACGAAGAAGAAAAAAGAAGAAAGGAGAAACCTAAAGAATGGTGTTGTCGTTTTTTGCTTGATGATGCGAAAGTTTCAAAACCTTAAGCAAAACCGGAGTCGATGAGAGAGGAACGCGAGAAATGGAAATGATCAGTTATGGCGGATTGGCAGGGAAAGCGAAGAATGTCGCGTAGACTTGGAAAATTTCGCAAACGCGGGGAAAACGGTGAGAAGAAGAGAGAGAGAGAGAGAGAATTTTTGCTGATGCTGCGCAGATGTCAACTCCGATTGGTAGCAGAGTTGGATTAGAATTGTTGTTCGTTGCCTTGATGATTCTATTCGGGTTTTGGATCATGCTGAGCACGCCGATTGTTGTTTGGATCCCTTGCTGAGCATGCCAATTGTTGATGATTCCCCTGGGATATTCGGGATTGATGGGAACAGAATTCGCGTGTCTGGTTTCCTGGCAATAGTGGAGAGGGGTCTCCGGACGCAGAACGACGACACGATGGTGTGCCCCCACCATCGCAGACGCCAATGGATGCAGAAGGTGTATTGCAGAGAAAGACGCTAAAAATACCTCCTTTTTGCACAGAAATACCTCCTACTATTGCACTGAGGTACCTCCTATTGCGGAGAGATTCGAGCTATGTTGTAGATGGTGGGGTTCACAATGTCACGTGCAATTTTCCGCCTTCCTCCGCTCGTTGTCGAGCACGCTACACTCCACAAAAGCCAGAATCTTTCATTGGCTGAGAGAGGAGGAGCAGGAGGCCAGTCGTAGAGTACGACAAACTTATGACGCAAATGCGGAGAGATGTCACGAGGTGTGCGATTCCTGTTGTTATCGTGGGCCTACTACTGATGTAAGCTACGACGACTGCGGAGTTTGCATGCAACACGACAATATCGGTGCTTGGATACTGTTGATACGAGGGAGGAAGAAGAAGAAGGAGCAACAAGTAGGCTCGGTGTTTTGGCTTGTTTTTTTTTTTCTTTTTTGGGTTATTCTTCGAACTTCCAAAGGCTTTGGTTTGGTATGCGGAGAGTTGCGCGGATCTGGAGGAGTTTTTGAAGAAGAGGTCTTCTTCGTCCAACAAGAGCAACGCCAAGTAGAGCTACTACTACTGGAGGTGAGTGAGTGACTGCGGTCCCTTTCTCATTCCTTCCCCCCCACTTTTGTTCTCTTTTGTTTTTTGCTTTTGGTTTAGGTTCGGAACCTCGGTGAGAGGAGGTGAGGAGGAGGAGGGGAAGGGTTTCGAGGTGCAAGAAAGCAGCTCCACAGAATTGGGGGAGAGAGATTGTGATATTTGTCAATTGTACTACTATTGTTTTTTGGAGTTCTTTTTCTGGGTTTTGGTTTGCTGGTTTGCGGAGACATGGGTTCTCGAGTGGGGGGCATGCATACTCTCGTGGGTAGATGATGTGCTCCTCTGGAAGCATCTGTGCTGCTCTGAAAAATCTACTGCCGCTGCTGAATATCTCTCTGTTGATGTAAGGAAGGTTTTTCTTCACTGTTTGGTTTTGGTCTGGGTGAAGAAGCTCTTCTTCTTCTGACTGGTTGCAGAACATGACTACTGTGAGAGTTGTGTGATTTGAAACCCATTTTTGGCTGAGTGTAATTTGGAGGTTTTGTTTTGAGTTTTGAGAATCCCTCCCTCACTCTTGCTGCCCTCACGAGTTTTTGAACTTTTCCTACATCTCTGTTTTACAGTGACTGTTTTATTGTCTTTGTTACTTTATGTGGATCTCTAGTCAGGCAGTGCAAAGATGGTGGTGATGGTAGTGGTAGTTGCCTGTTGCTCTTTTTACAATCTGTGAAATTGCCACTCAATACAGAGCTGGTAGTCTTCAGTGGCTTTTGGAGGACCTGGTCTGAAGGATACAGACTGTGCTGGTGGCCAGTTTGAATACTGTGATTGGTTCTTGGATATGTGAAATGAGAGTGCATGTGGCAGATCCCTGTCACAGCTATTGGAGTTCTGAGTGCATGTATTCATGAGCAGATTTTTTGACGGCTGTAAGAGTGGCTGACTAGCAAGGATTTGGTTCATTTTTTTCTTGTTGAACATTTTCTCTGTTCTCTGGATTTTGGAAACGAGTTCTGTGTTTCTGAACAGCTGAGTATGGAAAGTTCATGTCTCAAGCTCTAGAAGGACTACCACCATGCCCCTTTGTGCTTCTCTGAGTCTCTGAAAACACTTGAGAGTTGACTGGGTGTTATCTGCTGCAATTTTCAGGACATGGAGGATTTTATTCATCTTCAGTTGATGTCCTTCAACTGTTTTGACTTTTCTTTCTTATGTATCCAAATCATTGCTTTTCTGTTTGGAGAATAACTAAGGTAGAAATGTTTCAGTCTCTGATCAGAAAACTACTGTTTAGAGTTCCTGTATGATGCATCAGATTCAGCAACCATCAGAACAAGACTTTCACTGGTAAAAATCTTGGCTTTGGTTGTATCTCCCTGACTACTGCAAGGGCTGAGTGTGCAGTACATCAGTAGTGGCAATGACAGGAGCTGTGTCGCTACTTAACCTCAGGATGTCAGAGGATGAGATTTCTCAGAAGCGCCTGAAAGATTTGGTACAGTCCTTGGGATGGACTTATGGAGTCATTTGGAAGCTCTCCTCCAGTGATCGGTGAGCAAATGGTTCCTAACTATGTTGTGGTACTTTTGTTCTTTTTATTTAGGTGTCAAGCATTAGGAAGTCTGAGGTTATTTGCCTCCATCTTCTTTCAGTAGGATTTAGCATTGGATTGGGATGAGAAAATTATGCCTACTTTCAGAGCTGAACTTGTCAACAGGGTGCTGGAGTGGGTCCATGGCTGGTTCAACCCTGCAAGCACAGAGTCTGGTCAAACTCTCATGCCACAATTCTACTCCATCTTCAAGACCTGTAGCTTCAAGGATCCTTGTGCACCAGGGTAAGTAAGACCTGCAACACATCTTTGAGTCAGAAAATGCTTGTAGACCTTGAGATGAGATTCAAGTCTGAAAGGTTGCACTACCTACCCAAAGTGGGGTAGTAAAAAAGATGCCAGAATTACAGTGTGTCTGCAGACAAACTGATATTCTCTTTCTCTGTTGGTGAGCTTTAAGTCCGAGCAATCCGGCAAATCTGGTCATGTTTTTACTTACAGGTATTCAGCCTTGGCATTACAACAAGGCTCCCCTGTTTGGTGGACTAGCAACATGGCAGAAGTTCCCACAGACAAGTGCAAAGCCCGATTCCTGCAGGTGACTTGAAGAGCTTCAGGATCCTTGACCTACCTTTAACTATCTTCTTTGTGGCATGCTGGCTGCTTGCAAGCTATTCCTTCCTCTACTTAATTGCTCAAGGACAATGTGAGCCATAGCTATGTAGGTCAAAAACTTTCTGTTTGAAAAAATGAGCTGTCCAAATTTTTCTGTGTCCACATCTCTAGGAGTTACTATTTAATCTGACCTCTTTTTTTCTGTCTGTGTTTTGTTGGAACTCTGATGCGATCATTAGGAAGCACATATTCAGGTAAACATCTTTTCTGGTGACTACTAAGTTCTCGTCATCTTGCATTGTGGTACTTTCAGTTTGTAACCCGTTTGTATCATATAGGACCCATTTTCTTTCAGATGCAATTTTTCTGTCTTACAATCAAAGTTGGAGAAAACTCCCTTCCACAGGGGATGATCAGGGGTGTCTGGCACAATATCCATTTTCCCTGAGCTCTTTTCCAAGGACCCTTTTCCTTGAATTTAGAGGTTTGCCACTGCTGAGGCAAAATGACTTGTTGACATTTTTCTCAAATACAAATGTTGGAGAAGCTCTAACATAGAGCTCTTTGCTTGGATGCAACAGACAGTTGTGTGTATTCCATGGCCTGGAGCAGATGGCATGTACTGTACAGAGCTGGCTACAACTGCTCTGGTAGGTGGACACCCTTCTTTTCTGTGAGATTCAGCTGTGCCAATGAGCTCATAGGTGTTTGAGATTCCGTAGTTTAGGTCTGTCATCATAAGCCAGCAGGCACTATGAGGTGCCATGTTTGGGTCAAAGGGGGCTTCCATCCCTTCAAGTTTGGGAAACTGCTTTGCATGTTTGATTAGTTTTCAGGTAGTTTAGAAGAAGGGTTTTGTGACCTGTCTCTTTTAAGAGCACTTGATAAAATCTCTGTTGAGGGACTGATACAGTCTTCAGTTTTGCCACAGGTACCACAAACAGATGCTCTGATGAACAGCTTGCAAGAATATGTGTCAATGTCAGTTACACCCCACATGTTTGGGGCTGTCGAGCCTCCATTGCCTAGCTCTCTGGGTTCTTTGGACTCTCAGGAAGAGGAATACCTCAACAGTGACCAATTTTCTTCTCTCCCTGTTGCCAGTCCCTTAGACTCAGGAACACCAGGTGCACAAACACTGGCACCTGGTTTGTCTGGAGCTGGGTTTGTTCCTCCTGTAAATCTGAACAGGTATGCTCCTTGTGATTTCAATGAGTCTCTTGGGAGCTCAGGAATGATTCTGAGGGAAGAGGAGCCTTATCATTCATGGACAGCACCAGGAAATCTATCCCTCTTCTTTGACTATGGGTTACTGGATGAGTTTGACACTGACATTGATGTTGAGAAAACCATGTTCAATTCATTGGATAGTAAGGAGGCAACAAAATCCTTATCAAGCATTGGTGTCATGAGTCCTTGCAAATGGGATCCTGACACACTTGAACCCAAAGAGGTGGTTCTGGCAGCAGCAGTGCCAGATATTCCTCCATCCTCTCTTGAACATTCTTCACACACAAATTCTGTGTCTTTGCCTGCTCAAAATGCAGAGGACCTTCTTGTTCTTTTAGCTGGTACTAAGCCACACGAGCAATCAGCTTCAAAGTCCATGGCAACAGTGAGTCCTCAGATGGAAGGACACATTTCAACTATCTCTCATCTCCTGGAATCAGTCAGCTCATATGGCACTCCTCAAGCTGAGGTAAAGACAGCAGAGCAGGAAACTCCAAGCATTGACCCTTTCTACCTGCAGCAATCAACAGACATGAGCTTTACACAAAACCTTCCAGGCTGGCCCCACAATGGCACCAACCCACTGATGGATATGCATAGCAAAAACCTTGCCCTTCCAGTTTCACATTTTCAGCATAGCCACCAGTCTTTCTTTCAAAGACGAGGATGCTCTAAACTGGCAGTTCCTGCTGGACATGCTCGTCCAGCCCGACAATCTCTGTTTATGCTATGGACAGAGAAAATAGTTCCAATGATCAAAGAAGAAGCTCAAAAAGAGAAGCTTGCAGAGCAGGAGTTGGCAAGGTCATGCCCAAGTTCTGGAGAGACTGTGAGGCCAAATCCAGCTAATGATGAAGCTGCCAATGTTCACAAGCTTGCAGAGCGATGTCGCCGCTCCAAGTTCAATGACAAACTGCAAACTCTTTGCACCCTTGTTCCTATTATTAAGAAGGTGTGTGCATATACCTGCATCTCAAAATCCTAGGCCAGTAGTTTGTGTATGTGCCTGTGAGTAGTATAAGCCTACTAGGGTTGCCCTTCTTACCTGTGGCAGTGGTTTCCTTTGCAGAAGGACAGGGTATCTGTACTCACACACACTATAGACTATATACACCAGCTAAAGACACAAGTCACACAACTGGAAAAGGCAGCGGGTCCTCTTCTTAAACAGGAAAAAGGCATTGATTACTCCCAACCTCCAGCTAGTACCATGTCTCAAGAATTTTCAACTCTTAGTTCAAGCTCATGCAGTCCCATAAAGGTTGCCGTTTCTCCAAATGAAGATGGCCTTGTCATAAATGTGGAGGCCAGCAATCACACAGAGACATTGGTTCGTATATTGTCAGTGTCAAGAGATTTAGGATTGGAGATCAGATCTTTCAACAGTAAATCAATCAATGACCAAGTTCAAGTTGCTGTGAATGTAGTGGTATGTGCTCTCTCTCTCTCTCTCTGTGGCCCTTCTTTTTACCATCAAAATTTACTACCTTGAATCATTTCAGCTTGGGAAGTGTTTCAATTGGTCATTAATTGGAGCTCGGCCACTGCTTCGAATTCTTTTCAAAACTTTACTTAAAAGTATGGAGAGTGTCATGGTAGATGAGGGACCTAGCTTACAGTAGTCCTGGTATTTTCTATTCTCGTCTCCCATGAGCTGGAAATAATGTGGAAAGTGGGTTGTCTCAGGTACAAGGTGTGCATGAAATGAGCAGCAGGCATGTGCAGGAGGCACTTCGGAGAGTACTGGTTGCATCTGATAGCAGCCTTTCTCCCATAACTTCTGACCACCTGCTGACATAACATGATGTCTCTTAATAGTTTTCTGTTCTGGAAGGGCTAACTAATATGCCCAGTTTTGTACATGATTCCCTGTGATGCTTGTAGATTAAATCCATGCATGTGGGACTAAACCTCTAGACATTGGAAAGGAAGAGTAAGGAGGAAAGGGCTGCAATTGGGTACTCGTTATGGATTGAGGTAATGCCGTTCTCACTAATCTAGAATTGGAGCATTCATTGGAGTCATAGCTCAGAATGACTATACAATCATCTATTTGACTGATAGCTAAGTTTAGTAGTCTGTATTGCTGGTGTAACGTGTTAGGGGTGGTCTTGTGGTTTCCATTAAGGACCTATTATAAGACAGGATTCTGGTTTGAACCTTGTCTTTGACATTTAAGAAGAGAAACTATATGTAAAATTTCCAGTATTGAGACTACTGAGTATGTCTTGGTTTATGAAGTAGACCATACTCAGTATGGTCAGCCTTTTATGAAAGTCATCTCTTGTTGCCATGACTTAGTGTTTCACAAGGTTTTCCATAATGACCAATCATAACTGCTAAGGCATTTACTCAAGGATGTGCTTTATTAAGCAATGATTCTGTTAAGCGCCATTAGTACAAGCAGCACCATTTTTTCCATTTTTGAGTTTTCAGTTTATGGATTGATGGTTGCAATTGATCTTGTAGTAATGAACTGTTGCACTTGTATGTAGCACAATTTCTAAAAGGTCAGGAGAGTGTCATCATAAATGAGGGAAAGTTTTATGCAAGTACAGTGTAGTACTTTTCAGTTGGAGTTTTGTGCATTTTGAGTGATTTTAGTGCACTCGTTTGGATGGCACCTTAACATGAAGGTAATAACATTGTCAGTGTGTTGGTTACCTGTGTCTATTGATGTGTGAGCCTTTTGTGGTTTTGTGCAAGTTTTAGGTAAATGACATTGTCAGTGTCTTGGTTGCTTGTGTCTATTGATGTGTGTGAGCCTGTTATGGTTTTGTGGAAGAATAGTTTTAGGAGACATTGGATCCTTTAATTCTGGCTATGGTTGTTTGTGGATGGCTTGTGAATTGTGTAGTTGGGTCTCCAGAAAGGTTGTTTCCAGATGATAATTTGATGGCCATTGCCCATATATTTTATGGCTTGGCCAAGCTGAAACTTTACTGTGATCAATTAGGAGAAGTGGATGAGTTTGTTGCGGTTATGGAGATATGTTTGCTGTTTGTCTACCCTCCTCTTCTTTTGAAGAACATGCAAACAACTGTACTATGTATGGTGCACATAAAATTGACACTATTGCACATGAATTGTGTGAAGAAGTAGTTGGAGAACATGTGATGATGGAAGATGAATAGCAAGGACGAACAAGTGCTTGTGATACCTATGAATCAATAAATTGCAAATGTGGTGTTTAATGAATTATGTTCCTTGGATAAGTCATATGGTATAAGTACATTTTATAGAAACATATTATGCCTTGAAGAAAATTTGAGCGAGTGGAACTTGCATGTCTATTGATTCAAAGTTATCCTATTTCATTCAAGGGAACCCAAGTTATAGTATTATAATTTATAGGCATTAAAAAAAAAATCCACCTTAAAAGATGAGTTAGTAGCACTAGTGGCAAAGTGACAGTCAATCATGCTTAGTTAACCAATGTTGTCACATCCTTGTGTTTGACGTCGTGTAGATGTGTAAAGCTATAGGGGTAAGGCTAAATAGGCTTATTACTTTGATTCATTTGCATCATCATTCAGATGATGTTAAAGCAGCAATGGGTCCATATTGCAGACAGTACAAAGGTATTGTCTGCTTCTTTTTTCCCTGACTGCCCAAATGCCCAACCAAGATGTGTCTGGTATTCACCAAACACACATCTGGGTGCTCCCCAGACACAAGTTTTGTGTCTTATTATACACAATTTGGGTGTGTAGTAGATACTCTGAGGCATAGTTAGCAAGTTTGACACAATATATGTTTCATAGCGTCTATTGCACAACCAAAGTGTGCATAACAGGACCCAAAATTTGTGTCTTGGCATCATCCATCTTTTTGGGCCAAGGCCAGACAAGAACAAAGAGAAGCAGACAGTAGTTCTGCAGTACTGTCTGCAGTAAGGACCAGTGTTGGGCAGTTCGCAGGTTTTTTTAAGACCTGTCAAGTCCGGGTTTTAAGTTAAGACGTGCCTTGATTTTATAGTTTTTTTAAAATTATTTTTCAAGAGATCCGGGCAGGGTTTCAAAAAATTGGGAAGAATACTTTCACTTGAGTTTCAAAGTGCTGGGTTTCACACATTCCAAACCTGCCAATATTCGAAGGCAGTTTTCAAATATTGATTTTCAAATGTAATTTTAAAAAAAAAATTACACAAAAATAATGGGTTCAAATTTAGTTATTTCAACTATGCTATGAAAATTAAATAAAAGAATTTACAAACATTTACAATTGTGAAAAAGTTACTCACTTCTCTCCCCTCTCTTTATCATCCAAAAAGTGTATGATACCAAAAAAATAAATATGAACTAATTTTTGTGTGAATAGATGTGTTTGTTGGCCTTGTAGATCGCAAACTTAAAAAACAAGTCAAAACAAAATTTTACAAACAAAGAAACATTTTGAAATTTGAAACTGAAGCATCTTTAAATTGAATGGAACTTGAAAAGAACAAAACTTACCTGAAAATTGAAAAAGCCTTCACTTTCCCACACTCGAACAAAGCAAAAAATAAAAAGAGGGGGGTAGTATCAATTTGAAGAGCAAGGCAGAATTATAAAAGACATAAAGAAGCAAAAGAGCAAGAGTAGTAGAATTAGTCGAGGGCCAAGGATTAACAAAGAGGTACCAATCAATAGAACTAGGAGAACCGCCAAGTAGCAACAAAACTAGGAGAGGTGCTCAAGAGCAATAAAACTAGGAGAGGTGCCAACAAGCAACACAATTAGTAGAAGCGGCAAGGATCAGTAGAACCAAGAGAGGTGCTGACAAACAACAAAACCATGAAAGATGCTTAGGAATAGTAGAAGTAAGAGAAACATTGAAGAGCAACAGAACCAACAGAGGCACTGATCAATATGACCACAAGAGCAAAGAAAGATGTTGATGGGCAAAGGAATAAGAAAAAAAACAAGAGCGAAGGAGAAAAAACAAAGAGAGAAAGAAAAGGAGCAAAAATAAAAGTCAAAAAAGCACAATGCACAAAACCCCTCAAAACACAAGTTGTACATTTTAAAAATTGTAACTAACTTTGGATGAAAACATTTATTTATAAAAAAAAAAGGCAGCCATTATCTAGCAACACCTCTTAAACCCTAAATCTAACTTTTAATCTTTCCTAACACCTAAGTGATGTACTAAAATATTAGGTAAAATTTTAAACCCTGACCTTGATACTTTTTTAATACTTTGATAGAATATGAATTTTTTATAAAAAGTACAAGATTTCAAGTGGCCAGTTCTCAACCTAGTGAGAACCAGGAGTTTTAAACATGATATGACCCTGGATAATACTGAAAATATTCAACTTGAAACCCTATTCAGTTTTCAACCATTTAATTAATACTTGCCTAACACTTTTAAGGACCCATTGTTAATTTAATGTCCTCCTCATCATTTTGGACACAAGCCCCATGAATTGTCCTTTTTGGCCATTGGATTAAGAATGGATTTTCCATGGGGTCATGTTTGGTGAAGGGTACCTTATCCAATTTGTCTCCTCTTCAGCGCTCCAAACATAAAATTGATTTGATTTGAGTTTTGCAAATTGCAATGTAGTGACCTATGTTGAAATTTTGGTATCAAAGTTTGGAAAATTTGGGATATTTTGGAACGTGGACTTTGTAGGCATGAATGTTTAGTAAAGTTGCTCATAAGAATCAACATTTGAAAACTCAAAATGTCCCATGCATTATGCACTGATAGCAGGTGAGCAAGCAAGCATGAGCAGGCAAGCCTGCTTAGGTGAGCAAGAAGAGAATCTTAGAACATATTTCATGCCATGTCATGAAATATTATTAATATATTATTTTGCCACATGGATATTATTAAGTGACATGGCAAAATATTTTGTCACATCACATCCATGGTTTGTCACAATCATTTGTCTATTGTTTTTTGACAATAATTACAATGTTTTTTAAAATGTTGAAATGGGTGGGAATTGCATACTTGAAAAATAATTGGTAAAAATTAAAATTTCAAAATACATTTAAATATTTGACAAACATGTGTTGAAATGGTTGAAATATTATACATAAATAAACATCAGTCTACAATGATTGAAAAGTTATAAAGTGGAAAACGTCATGAATGGGCCAAAACTAGTATTTAAACTTATTACATAATTTATCCAACTACAAAAAGGTTTATGAATGAGATTCTAATGTACTATCACAAGAGTTCAAAAAATTTAGAACAATCCAACAAATGCTGAACTTCATCCCAACTCCATGTGCAATGATGAATGAACTTTTCTGTGAGCCCAAAAAACATGATCATCTTCAAGACACGATACACATGTTTACAATGCACATACACCCCATGAGTACCTAAAGAACTTGCCAACATTTTGACAAAGTAAACACATGAACATCCAAGGAAATTTCCAATAATCACATTGTATTTTTGGTCATATGAAATAATACTATAAATTCGTCCATACCCAAGTGAGGGGACATCCACAAGGGGGAAAATGATGCATTGGGTAAGTAAGATGCTAGCCTTCCAATTGTTGGTGTGTTGTTGTGTTATTTTGAAAACAAAAGGTCGTTTCACTTTCTTGCCACTATGAGTTGTGGGTTAACAACTTGTATTCGTTGGCCGCACAATGTTTTGGATTCGCAGGTGAGTCTATCAAGGAGTTCGGGGGTGCGTCACATGATATTAAAGCTCTGGTAGAGGTCGATCCACCTATTGGGGAGTTTTGATGGCACCGAAGAGGATTCGTAAGCTAGTACATGAGACTATGGCGGAAGAACCCACCTAGGACCTAGATGTTCCATCCGAGGCCATTAAGGAGGAAGAACAAGAGGATTCTGAAGAACAAGAAGACCGTGACACTTATGATGATCATGAAAATTAAAAGGAGTAACTAGCCATAGTCCTTTTCACTCCAAAACAATTGGAGGTTTTATTTAAAAATGAATTGGTTGGATTTCATTGAGTTGGTTGTGGCCCTCAAAGGAGGATCATTGAAAGGTGAAGGATTCAAGCCCGCTAAGCCTGGGAATTTTGATGAGGTTTGAGATCAAAAGGTTATAGATGCTAAGCTTGTGGAAATGGAAGATTATTTTCATGCCACCAAAGTTGGGTGACATTTGGCCATGGAACTTGTTTAGTCCTATTTAAAGGGCTATGTTTCAACATGGTGGAAGATAGTGAGGTAAAAGGAAGGGAAGACCCATGGCTACACATGGGAATTTTTCAAGGAACGCATTGAGTTGGAATTCATTCCAAAGAATTTTGACTACATCTCAAGATGCAAACTCCATGACCTTGTGAATGTGACAAATGACAACTTGCGCCAATATGTGACGGCATATTTTGAACTCATGCTTGAGATCCGGCATATGCATGAATTAAACCATGTGTGCCATTTTGTGATGGGGTTTTCGACTTGGGCTAAGTGTAAGCTTGAAGAAAATTGGCATGCTTCATTATTTGAGGCCATAAAGAAAGTGGAAGGCTTTTTAGATGTGGGATGGGATGAAAAGTCTGGGTTCAAAAAAGAAAAACAAATTCCTTCACAAAGAGGCATGCCATGAAAGGGAATGGAATCGAAGGCAAAACACCTCAAAATGGGAAAAATCCAAACAATTTCAAGGTTTAGGTTTCAAACCCAAAAGAAATTTCATTAAGAAAGGGGCTTTTTAAAAAGGGAACCAACTTAAGGGGGATGCTAGTGGGAAACCTAAAGGAATGTGTTTCAATTGTAATGAAGTGGGACATTACTCTAAAGATTACCCAAACCCAAACCGAGGAATGGGGGTTCTAAGGTAATTGCCTTTACCACCAACCTAGCCCAATGTCGCAACCCCACTTTGGCCAAGTGTGGGGGTGAAGCCCAACACTTGGAAAAGTTGGAGGTTGGGAGTTTTCCGGGACTCCCGAATGTTTAGAGCTCGACATCAAGGGGCAAAACACCTTGCATTGGGGGTGTTCTTGGTGTCATTGGAAAGGTATTGAAACGTAGATATCGAAAATGCACTCGCATTGGCAATTCGGACATCTGCAGCCC
>Ga0116231_10008915_pt1 | contig 17311 bp, 7 predicted proteins | sample S1TSphgellanicum_2_FD_89695 | JGI IMG/M metagenome (GOLD analysis project Ga0116231, IMG submission 89695) | Host-associated microbial communities from peat moss isolated from Minnesota, USA - S1T2_Fd - Sphagnum magellanicum MG | ecosystem: Host-associated > Plants > Peat moss > Unclassified...
CCTGGAAAAAAAAAAAAAAAAACAAAAAAAATCCTCTGATTCTACTATTTTTTTTGCCTCCGACTCTGGAAAAGGGAAACATACTTGTTGTCAAGTAAGGAATTACGCTTACTTCTAAGCAACAAAATTACTGAATATATGCATGCAGGACCAGGAAGCTCACATTTGGGCCTTCGTTCAACAATAGCGATAACAATCACAAGGCTGTTCTTGATGCCACCCATAGGATTAGCCGTAGTGCTGATGGCAGACAGATTGGGCTTTCTTCCACCGAATAACAAAATGTTTCAATTTGTGCTCCTCCTCCAACAGTCAATGCCCACTTCCATTCTTGCAGGTAAAATTTATATGCATGCATCTATCTATCTTTTCTTGTGTTATTTATTCAATTTGTCCTCTGAATTAGACTAAAAAATGTGATTGGGTTTTTTTTTTGGGGTTCTTGCTTCTTTCTTGAGAACATTGAGTGGTCATGCATACTGTGGAATAATTTCATTATCTGTAAGAGTTAAAAGAGGTGTTAGTGAATGAAAGAAGGGCCCAGAAGGGCGATGACTTTACACAGATTTCTTTAACATATGAAATGATATCAAGCAAATCATTTTTGCCACAAAGGGATAATTTGTTCATTCTTTGCAGTGCTGATTTGAGTTTGGTTTTGTTGATGTTGTTGTTTAGGAGCTGTAACAAACCTCAGGGGTCATGCTGAAAAAGAAGCATCTGCCATACTGTTTTGGGAGCACATTCTTGCTGTTTTTTCACTGGCATTTTGGCTCTTCTTGTATACTAAAATTCTCTTCTAAGTCTGTGACTTACTCTGAATATTTATTATACTCGTTTTATAACAAGTTTACATCATTTAGAGAGCTCCAGCCAAATGAGGGTGGCAGCTCCCAAAATGTGATAAAACATTTTTAGGAGCTGACACCTTTCTTCAAGTGCAGTTAATTCATCAAAGTAAAATTTGCCATTTGAGTTGTCAACTTCTCTTTGAGTTAGAAAACCAACCTTGACTCCGTCAAATCATCTGCTTTTTGTGAATTAAAGTCTCTTTGCTGCACATTCCATCAAGCAACAAGAGAAACAAATGGGAAGATCAAAGCTGATCTGATGCAATGAAGCTCAATATAATGCACGCAATCGAAAGCTGATAATGCCTCAAACAAACTGCAGAAAATTCTTATGCCATACAACTCACTCTATTGCACAGCAAGCAATTGAAAAACACATACTAAAATCCCATACTAAAGTTATTCCATTTACTCCACAGAAGACCAGTCCAGTTGTGGACTGTATTGGATACAACTGCAGGAAATCTCTTTCATGTAGCCATGTACACTAATCCCTCCCTAATGTGATAAAACTCTTTGAAATCCCTTAACAATGTATGAACATCCTGTGTGATCTAGTTAAGTACAATGGGTGCCTCTATCCCAGACGTCTATTTGTTCAGTTGGGTACATGAATACACAGCAAAACCTTTGAAATGGTTTTGAGCAATTTTCCCATCTCAGGGCATGAGAAACAAACCTTGGGAATTTGTCCACCTGAAGGCAAATTGTTGGTGGAGAATCTCTCCATGCAAGATCTAGATTTGATGACTTCGTTGAGAAATTACGAAGTCTGGGAATGTATAGGGGAGAGAAAATTGGTTTGGTAATCAATGGTCATTGATTCGTTTCATGATTCATCTGACACTATCTCGCAACTCAGTGCTGTTGCCCCTGCTGTATACTGTTCGAACACTGTGTGGTTTTGAAAGCATTCTCCCTACTGCAAAAAAACAAAACAAGAGAAAAAATTTAGTGGTTTGGTTACATGTACATATAAGCAACCAACAATTTGATATACATTTATTTGAATATTAAGGAACTTGAGGGTACTAGAATTTCTTCCAGTGATCTGACCTTCACAAATCAAAGTGATCGTGAATACCCATGTGTAAACAAGAACAGGTTACACAAAGGGAGAAGCATTCAACTTCAACAATAGACTAGCAACAGTTCTCCATATTTTGAAGTTTCAAGTTCGTCCTACTGCAAAACCTTACCATAAAACATTACAAGACTACATGCTGACACACATGTAGAACAAGATTTAAGACTGGAAAAATGTTAAGGAATTCCCACGGTTATGTGATACAAACCCTTATCTCCTCCCCCTAGAGAATTGTGTCACCTAACCTGAAGGAGAGAGATGAGGCTTTTACCTGGCGAGCTGACCTTGATGACTTCCAGCATTACTGCCACACCTTCTGGCAGCAGTTCTTCCCTATATACAGACAACTTGCTACTAAGTGGACTCCGAATGCCCACGAGAATGTCCTCATTGATGCCAGTACGCTTTTGTAGCTCCTCTTTCAGTTCGCTGACACTACTGCTGTTGAACACAAAACTTCCCCAATCTGTATTCTCAGGCGAAGCACCATTCTCATTGGTCACCGTGTAGAAGATCCTGTGACTGTCAGGATTCAATGATGATGATGATGATGATGATGATGATGACCTTGCAGAAAGACTTTGTTCCCTTGGAGAACCACTTAGACGTTTACTTGGAGATGATGGTGTCACCCTCTCATGGCCTTGCCCCCTGTCTCTGTCTCTGAGGGAATTCCGATGTTTCTTGCGTGGTGTCGTTGGGCTCACTTCTTCAGCATCAAATCGGTTCATAGATACTCTTGGTGATGTCCTTGGCCTCTCTTCTTCAGCATCAAAATGACTCACGGATCTCCTTGGTCTCACTTCATAAGCATCATAATGGTTCTCAAATCCTCTTTGTGGTGGTGTCCTTGGCCTCTCTTCTTCTTCATAATCATTAGAATGTCTCACAGATACTCTTTGTGGTCTCTGTAATGCCCTTGGCCTCCCATTGGGTGACATTTGACCTTTTCTTCCTCGTGAAGCCATTGTTGGTGATCCATTTCCGTCGAAGGAGTTTTGAGACTTTGCTGGTGAGAGCACAATATTGGGTAAAAGTTGTTCTCTCTCTGTAGACAAGTTGATTTGGGCCAACTTCCTCACCTCTTCTTCATCATCAGAAGAATAAAGAGTCTCAGACTTAAAAGTTGGAACATCAGAATCAATAGAGACGTAAGGCGACAAAGATACATTCTCCTTTTCTCTGTAAAAGCTCTGCAGCTGCACATAATGCAAAGAGAATAATTCCAATTCCATGAGAATGATATGAAGGAAACAGGACGCAAAGAAAGCTTACAAGCACACTAAGAAACGTAGTCAGTACTATCAATCGGGAACGTCTTCTTCATCATGTACTCAACACATTTTGTTTCGAATAGCCATGAATGATTATGTTGGGTAGAAAGGAAGTCATATTTACAAGTCGGGTGGTTGTTTCTCAGGGTTCAAACATGCTAACATGTAGCAAAACAATTGTAAACATTGCTTAATGTATTATATTTTTAAATAATAATGATCATGGAGAGGAAAAAAAATTGAATCTAACAACAGGGTAACTTAGATCTTTGAAAGTTTAAACATGTTAACATGTACCAAAACAATTATAACCAATGTTTAAATATTTCATATTCTGTCAGAACTTCAAATCCCTCCATTAATGTTTCCTTCCTTACTATTTTGATCCTCCTCCTCTTCGCCCAGCTTCACAAAAATTAGAAAGATCTTTGAGAGAAGATAATTGTATCTAGACTTACATGTATTGGAGCTTCTTCAACAGGCGACTTGCGAGGGATGGACTCAACAACCTGAACTTCCCAAAGAATCCAAGATTGTGTAGCTGGGCTCTCAGGAACATCATGTGTCACAGAGTTGCGGTATCCTGGAAGCATCACTCCATTGGCCCGCAAGAAAGTGCCTTTCCTGGTCTTGAGCTTTACATACTTGCCTTGGGAAATCGGTTGCCACTCGACAGCGGAATCTGCCTTGGAGGAGTAGCTTTGGATCACCTTCTTTCCTGTCAGGCCTAGTATGTAGGCGAAATCCGTCTCCGCCAAGTACAAGTCATGCACGCTCTTGAACCGAACTGCAGCACCGACTGTGACTTGCTCCACCTTCCACACTGTCGCTACATCTCTACTATCTCCAGTTTGAGACACCGATTTTCGGTTGCCGTCTGCCCAGAGAAATCTTCCATGAATACTCTTCAGCCGCACAGTCGCGGCACGCTCAAAAACTTCCATTCTCTAGACTCTACGGTCTGAATATTCCTGTATTACCAGAGAATGAAAAATAGCCAAACGGTGGTGAGAAACTGACCTTTTGTCAACGTTCTTGTGTGCAGCAAGTTCGTCAAATCCTGACCCATGGAATTCTTTAAACTCTTTCAACAACAAGACTCCCTGAGAAGGATCTCCGATTCATCTCCGAAGCATCTTGTTCATGCGTTTATTCACCTATTCAGGCGGCTTCTAGAACAATCTAGACGTCTAGAATTCTTACGAGGTGCTAAACTGAAAACACGAGAGCAGGTAGTACAGCAACTAAGGGACTAACAACAAGAATTTGACAAAACAAAAAGCGAATTCTGTTCTTATGGAAGCGGAATTTCAGTTTTCCGCGTCTTTCTCTACTAGCTATCGCCCGCTTTCTCTGATTCGAGACGAAACCAGTATGAAGTTCAGCAACATGAAGAGCTTCATTATTCTCTCTTCATAGCTGCAATTCGCTTGAAATTCAACCTCACAATACATGATTCAGCACTCAGACTGCTGCCTGCAATATCACGCACTCACATTTCTTCTCGAAAAAAAAGAAAAGGAGAAAGATCGTGAAAACGTACAAACGGATAGGATCGTCGAATTCGAAGCTGTTCAATATCCGCGCATCATTATCTTCCTCCGATGCCAAAAATTCGCTGATTGGATCTTGCTGACGTCTTTCTCTCTCTTGACTGCGCCTACTAATAATTCTCACCCAGACTTCTCACACAAACTTCCAAAACGCTCAGAAATCCAAAATATGAAAAGCTTCACAGAAAGAAGAAAGATTTCGCAAATGAAACTTCGCGAAAGAATTCGAATCAGATCATACAAATTTCAGAAAGGAAAACCAAAGCAGTACATGCAAGAAAAACTCCTGAGCCTCTTCTTCTTCAAGTGTTCAATGATCTTAGTACACCACAAAGACTGTTCTGCGAATTAGCCGGCACAAAATTTTGCTTGAAAAACTTCAAAATTTCAAACTGTAAAGCTTCACAGCCTTGATTAACAGAGATTAGGAACCGAAACTCCTCTGTCAAGGAAAACTGCTCTGAGAAGGAAAAGAAACGCTCTGCGGAACTGGAGAAGAAAGAGAAGGATAAGCAAGCAGCAGGCGACGTCCTAAAAACCAGGTCCCAGTATCCAGTCCCACTGGAATCCAGATCTCATGCCACGTGTTATTAGCTCAGCCCTTGAACTCTCGATCTACTACTAACCACTAACTGAACACAAGACCTGGTTCAGGATACGGATTAGGACCTTGGATGGCCCTTCATCCAAGGGCCATTATTAGCCTAACTGTTGATCATATCCATCAGGATGTCGATCGGGATGTGGACTTATCACATTGCCACTTCTTACCGAGCCGGCAGGAGAAGAGTAGTTAAGAAGTTAACAGATATCGAGGTCCTGAATCCAAGTCTTGCTGCCGGCGTTGCTTCGAGGATCGAGGTCCTATACGTCGGCAAACGCGTCACACACGCGTTGCCTACCGTCGCTTAGCCTAGTCTAGAGTTGCTAAGACTAGTCTAGCGTTGCTTAGCGTCGTGCATGATCCAAATGTCCACGTAAGGCGGGGAAAAAGAAATGTGGAAAAATCGAGGTGACAATTTTAAGAAATTTCCAGTGTTGGCGATCGTTGATTGCGTGAGAATCGGGAATTGTAACGTGGCTACAGATGCATACGGCACGTCGGTGAGGTGACGTCGGTAAGCTGATCGTGCATCACTGCAAAATCCATCTTAACTCATTTTCATTTTCCGTCCGATTTGTTTCTTTTCCGCCCTAGCCAGAAAACTTGAGAACCTCCCAAAAGGAGCGATTTCGCACGCACGTTTGCAGAATTTTGCAGAAGAAGAATTTTGGCTCTGTTTCTCAACTTCTAAGAAAATTTTGATGAACTTGAGAAGTTCACAAAATCAGCTATTTCGCACGCACTTTTGCAGAATTTTGCAGAAGAAGAATTTGGGCTCTGTTTCTCAATTTCCACGAAATTTTTAATGAACTTGAGAACTTCACAAAATCAGCTATTCCTGCACGCACTTTGCAGAAGAAGAATTTGGGGTCTATTTCTCAACTTTCAATAAAGATTTAATGAATTTCGTCAGAGGATCGGGACATTAATTTACCGCCTTGATTCCAGATTCCTAGAACCCAACCCAAAAAGAACGAAAACTGCAGCAGATTCTGCCCCCTTGTCAGGAAATCGACTAATGCTCGATCCATAATTAAACTCCAATGTCTTCACTAAATAAAAAGAAAAGGAAAAAAAGGCTTTGCACGGCAAGTCGACTGTCCACCGTCCAAGTGGAATGTGAACAGTGCACAGTCCACTCTCCACACCAAACACAACTTGAAAACAAAAAACCGCCTACAAGAAAAAAGAAGGAAGGACCCTTCACTTCATGACGCGACTTCTCATTATTTGCATGGAAATTCTATTCCTAAAATTGGCTGCCACAATTTTCTCGCCTGGACTAATAGCCCTTCCCAAGAACACCCTACTTATTCAAACTCCATTTTCTTGGCACATTAAATTCAACCCCAAAATCTCTTTTAATGGAGCCGTTTTGTGCTTGTAATCAACACCTAGTGCCCATTACAAGCTCAAAATGTGCATAACACAGGATCCAAACTTACAGTGTTTTCTTGAGAGTCTGGCAAATTTTCACCAAAAAGTGAAATTAATTGGTTTTCAGTTTGTAGCCATGAATAAATAAGGTTGCTTGAAATTTTTGTATCTCGCTATATCTGGTTTATAGCCAGATTTGGCTAAATCTTCCTAGGGATGATCACCATTTTTTCTACATCTTCCTATGGATGATTGCCACTTAGGCTACATTAAAAAAAAATCCTAAACAAACCATGAGTTCAAAGCGTGCCTTGGCAGCTCCATCTATTTTGAGAAAAAAGATAAATTAGGCCAAGGGTAGAAAATATGAAACACTGGCAGGCAGTACTTTTGTATTGGCAAATAACAACTACATTCACATATGATGGGTGGGGAGGGGGCAAAAACCCACGGCTTGTCAGAAACTGGAACCATAACTCAAAAGGATTTTCAACGCTAATGATAAAATTTATTGTGATGGAGTTTTCGTTAAATTCTTCTGAAACTTCACCAGACTAGCGGTTTAGATTGCATCTAAAAAGTCTGGGGGACGATGGAGTTGATGTAAGTACTAAGTAGGTACAAGCTACTTAAAAGCATCCCCAAGGGATGCTTCCAGGAGTCACAGTGTGTGACCCTGAACATGAAAAAAAGTCAAAACATGCCGATTTGACCCAGCAAAATGGTTTTGGCCCAGCTTTTTTGTGGTGTGTGATGTTGCTCTAAGTAGAGCAGGATCGCGATGCAGCAACAGCTAGCTACAAATAGAGTAGTAAACTGTTGTGACTCCGAAGCTCCTCTTTAAATCAATCAAACTTAATTAGAACTTGGTAACTAAATATCTTGTTATGACCCAAACGGTGGCTGCTGGCTTTGCTAACACAGGTGGTTTGTTCACTAAGTTATTTCAAACAGGTCCGTCTGCTTTGCTGGCTGACTAGCTGGGCGGCCTCAATTCATGCAGCCGCCAAAGTCTAGCCACCTGGTGGATGTTGCGTAGTAGTTACAAAAGAGTGGGGTCAAGGGGGAGATCTTCTCCGTCCTCAAGATAAAGACCAGAACAGTGCACACCAAATATATGAACAACAATTTTTCACTAATATTTAATGGTTTCTTTCCAGTTGTCTTTCAATCCTTCCAGGCACCTTCTTCTTCCTCCCATCGGTAGTCTTTTCAGGAGATCACGCGGAGTTTTCAGCTCCAACTCTAAACTTTTGCTTTTGTTGTTTTCTCTTTGTTTCTATTTGTTTGGGTTTTGTTTCCAAGTCCTCCTGTCTCTCTCTCTCTCTCTCAACTCTCAAGCTGAACCCCAACAACAACAACAAGATTCTTTTGCACCATTTTTGCGGTAGCAACTTCCGGTAAAGATTCTGAGTAGAAGATTCTTTTGCGACATTTTAGAGGTAGCAACTTCTGGTAAAGATGAGGAGTAGCACGAGCATCCAGCATCCGCAAGCAGATCCGCCCTCATTTTTTCTTCGGTCACGTGCATCAGTCCACCAAAAAGGTTACCAGAGATGCTCCCCACGGGGAAGACTCAGGAACGCTTCCCCAGGCAACGTTCCAGCAGGAGAATGCTGTCAGGGATGAAACCCTAATCGGATGAAAAACACGCTGGCCCTGCCAATAGATAAGATGTTGTACATCTGCCTACTGTGTCCACACTCTGAACACCAAAACAAACCGTTCCAATCTAAACAGTCTAAACACTTTCACCAAAGAAACCAGTTCACCTAATGTGAAACTGGTTCTAATAAGGTAAAACTTCCAAAAGTTGCGATAGTCCAAGGCCCAAAAAAAGGAGATGGATATTTCTGAAGGCTTGGAACTAGTGTGAGGGTGGGTATTACATTGTTGGGCATCAAACCCCCGCCGGGTATCAGGACAGTCAGAGGTCCAATTTTCAAATGCCTGACCCTGCCTCATACCCAACCAACCAATACTAAGGCTCCACATTGCTCCATGCAACCATTTACGCACATTCTAAGAATTTATTTAAAATGTGCGCATATTAAAAAATATGAAAGTAGAGAACCTTAAGCATTCTTCAATATTGTAGATAAATGGTGGTGAATTTTTATTTTTATTTTTAAAATTTTGATGAGTCATTTTTTATTGAAGAATTTTGTGATAGAATGTTTTTTTCCCTTTCTTTGCAAAATGGTGAAATATCATCACAAAAAATATTGGATCCTTGGTAGCATTGTTGATTCTTATGTGTGTATTTTTTGCTTCTTTGACAAATGGATAGTATACATGTAACAAGTTTCTAACTTTAGGGTTTTGGGTGTGAACAGAAAGTGTTTTTCGGGTTTCAAGGAAGAAGTTTTTTTTTTCCCTATTGATGGCTCGTAGTGTTTACTCTCAAGCGTGGAAACAAGGAAGAGCACTAAATGGAGATGCGGTGGTGTTTTATGGCGTTGAAATCTTTGTGTCGTTTTCTTCTATTTGGGATGTGTGTGTTGCTACTAGACGTAGGATGATTGTGTGGCAAGGGAGCTGCCAAGTGAATGCAGTTGGCGGAAATCTTGTGGTGGAAAGGTAAAAGGATGAGCAGCAAAGTAGATAAATAATGTGGTTTTGGTTTTTCAGGGAAAGGAAAATAGAGTTTTTTTTTAAAGAAGGGTGATTAGATCTCTGTCTCCAACAAAGGTACAAGAAAATCTGCTGCACAATGTATTCAAGGAGGCAAAAATTCAGTCTAAGGGTTGGTTTTGATGGTTGATAAGGGGGATGACGAAAAGTTTAGAGGTTTTGAAAATGGCTAGAAATTCTTCTCAAAGTGTGTGTTTTGGGTTGGTTTGTATGCAGGTGTTATTGGATTGCATTTCATGAGAGGAACACCCAAATTATTGGGAACTCTAAAGAACTGCAATAGTCCATTGGTGTTACAAGGTGGATCATATGAAGGAAGGTTGTGGTTCTTTGTAAGACTTGTGAAGCAATCATTAGGGGAGTTGATATGTGTTATTTTCATGTTTCCATATTTTGTCAAGTTAAGGGATGGTGTCAGGAACATTGGATTATGTAGTCTATTTGGGATGAGGGATCTGTGTTACCAAATGTAAACAAAAACTTGGGTTCCTATGGAAGTTCAATGTAGTTCTAAGTTCATGTGGTCTGAAGACTTTGAAAAGAAAAAGGAAGGCTAGTGGAGAAAAAAATCAGAGTAATCTGACCCCTTAGAAACCTCAAGCTTCTCTTTGATGAAGAAGGCAATGACTTAAGTGGTTACAAGACAGAACTTAGGTGGCCACTGGCTCATGCTTGTGGGAAACTCTATGAATGTATTTACCTTTCAATATATGTGTGCTATGTATTATAATTGTCATGTGACCTAGTTTTTATGTCACATACACCCTTGTTGCCATCCTTGAAATGAGTTAGTAACCTTGTCTCCTATGCAATGTGTAATAAAATAATTTATTTATTAGTGTTGTTTTGGATAATAGATTGGTTGTAATGAACAATATTTTATTTTATGAATTTTGTGATGTAGTCAAAGCAATGATTAGTTTGTTTTCATAGGAAGAATTAGTCATAATTTTTGGCTAATTTTGGAACCATATACGGAAATTTGGTAATTTTATTTTTTTTCAAAACTTGTCACAATGGAAATGTCCAAAATGATTTTATTTTTTCATTTTGTTTATTGGTGAAATTTTGCTAATGCATTTGGCCATAATTTCACATTAGGTCATGGTTGTTTTATGTAGGTGTCAAAGCTCTATGAGGCAAAGCAATTGTCCAATACATTTCTCTTTGTGTGTGTTTATGGGCATATGATTGATACCATGAAATGTAGATTTTTACAACTAAGTTTTTTTCTTTTATAAAGGCTTTGATTTAGTATTGATTGAAATTTTTTTTAACACATATATAAATAGTCAATATATTTTTTTCAATGATCAAGTCCCTTCCTCTAGTTGTGGATGTTATACTTTTGTTTGTGTGAAAACTTTTCATTATCTTGGGTACCCTCACCTGATTAGCTCTTGATCCTAATATTCAAAAAAAAATTGAATGTGTTACATTTTAGCTTGCAAGGTAAAAAACTTCATGACATGGTTTTTGGGTCCTTTCTTTTAAATGAATGTTCTAACCTTCCCTTTTTAAAGAATCTATTGATTTTATCGTGTTCAATTTTGTTGCATTGCTTACTAGGTTCCTTTGCTATACCTTTATAATCAAATAATTTTTTTTACATTGTAAGGATTTTTATCCTTTTCTCATTAATTTTTCTTCCTTAGAATATATCCTTGTGAATTGTTTGACAATCATGTGAAGCAAGTAGTGGGGATTTGACCACTTTATTGAGGATTTCAAACAAAGCATATATATTATTTGCTTGGAAGCTGAACAAGTTGAATTGAAGTAAACTACGATGTGAAGACAAATTACATTGTGGATTTAAATAGACTTTGTGATTAAATATAATTGAAAAGAAGTTGAATCATAGTTGTGAATGCATTTATGGTGTGTATTAGGTACTTTCACTTTTTCTTATTTCCTATTGCTTAAATATTTTATATGATTTACTATCATGTTCAAACTTTCAAGAATTATTAAATGCAATGATTATCTAGGTGGGTTTTTTTGTTATTGTGGATTGAAAAAATCGAATTATGATATTGTAAATGTTGTTTCACTAATGCACCACTATCACTATTGTTGAAGATTAAGGAACACCCATTGGCATGTTAGTTGTGTGACTTCTATTAGGTCTTGCAACCTACCTTGATTATTTTTGGTTATTCCATGCACACCAATCTTCAACCTTTATGAGTTGATTGAATTTCCTTATATGTAAAATGTCTATATTTCAATTCTTACAAATAATATTGCAAGTCACAATCTTTTAGATAGTAAGCAATAAAAGATCACCTTAACAAGCTTTGAGCAAATGCTACTATCATGAAAGAATTATTATGTTCTGGGTATGGATCAATTGAATTGAAAAGATGGGCTCCTTCCCACCCACATATATTGATCACATTGAACTTTGCAGGTTTAGGTTACATTCACCATCATTATATTCCATAGGAATCAACATCAAAACCAACATATATGAACTCATCTACACATTAAAACTTTTGTTGGAAAGTAGGCATTAATATTTGTTTAAAGCTAGGACATTTAACACCCCAAAACCTTCACCCAATTCGCTTAGCACTTTGGAATCATATTGCTTAATGTGAAACCAAATTGCATAACATCACAAACTTATCAAGCTTCATAGATCTATACAAATTTTGTGCAAAAATTTGATTATCATAAGTTTATACAAAAATCGGATGAATTTCGTGCTATAGTTAATATGAATGATATTTGTACATATTCAATATTTTAAATATTCAAAAAATTGAAACATTGTTTTTAAATGATATATATGAATGTTCATGTTTAATACACATAAATTGTATAATTTTAACTATATCATGATAATTACATAAATTTAGTTAAAATGTAAATTGTATGTATTTCACATCAAAACAACACAAGCAGAAAAGATATATTATTTATATAGAAGTGATATGTATATTTTTTGTGCCATTTTGACATTTTCAAACTATCAAATTGTTTTACAATTTTCACACTGATTTTATTGAAATTTTGTGATATTGTAAATGATTCATGTCAATCAATAAGAAGTGTAACAGAAACTCCCCCTCATAACTAATATGCATTCATAATTTCATTACTAATATTTAGTTCCCCATGTTCAATAAGGATTGTACCGGTTTTCAAAAGAATCATTGATTATGTTTAGTCACTATGTTATTTAAGCAAATTCCTATGCCAAGGACCTTAAGACAAATTTGTTGTATTATTGATGTGAAATCGCATGTTTGCCTCACATTCAAATAGCTTAGATTTTTAACCAACCAAACAAGAAAACACCATACAATAATTACCTAGAAAAGTAATCAAAGTAGAATGCCCTTTCCAACATTTATAAAAAGATGGATTTCAAAGCATAATGTTTTTTAAACAATGAACTATGGCAATTAATGACCCTATGAAAAAAAATTATATACAATTATGGCTAGCCAATTGAAGATTACAATCTAATTTCTATTTTTTAATTTTCAAAGGTCACTATGTTTTACATGGGTGTAATCACACTAACATGTACCATTAGCAATCATAACCATTGCTTAATTTTTTGAATTTTGGATGTAAAAAATTAAAAAATTATAAATAGAATTTTTTTTATAAAATTTTATTTTGGATATATTATGTACATATCATAAAAATTTTAAATTAATCTATTGAGTAAAAAATACACAATTTACATTTTTAAAAACTTGTAAACATTGCTTCAAAACAATTTTGAGACTAAAAGCACAATTTGACAATTTTTTTAATGACATATTTTGGGATTTTAAAAATATAAACCTGAATATAAAAATATCAAGAAAAATTGAAATATTTTTAATGGTTTTTTGAAAGACATATTACAAAAACTCGAAAAAAAATTTTAAAAACCAATGAAAAAACAATGGTCTAAGGGGGCAGGTGTGACTCCTTATAACATGGTTGGACCCACACCTATTCAAAAACTCAAATCTCTTATAGTTTCACACTCTTCAACATACTTGATAAATAATTATGATATTTGTCTCAATTCATTGGATGGTTTTCAAAGATTTTTGATAGACAAAAATATACACTTCTAGAATACATGTACACAAGAATATCATTATTCATATGCATGCATGTTCAAACTAAACACAATGTATAAATTCAAATTCAATAGATAACACGACAATTGTATGAATGTTATTGCAAATGAACAAGAATATAAAAGATTCAAACTCACTGCTTTAAATAAACTAGGTAGTTTTTACTAGAAACTAAAGTAGTTACCTAATTAATAAGTAGGAAGTAATATTTTAACTAATAACTAATTAGTTAATATTTATCCAAATTATGACTTCAAACATATAGAGATAAAATTTGTATTTAATATCTAGTAACATCTAACTAACAAGATGATTACATATTTGATTTAACACTTAAAAAGACAAATTTGTACTTAATACATGTTAATATATAATTAATAAAATAATTATAAAGTAACATGTATAAAAGTCAAATCTATGCGTAATACATGTTAATATTTAACTATTAATTACACCCTAACACTTGCAAGGTTAACATTATCCTTGTGTTTGTTCAATGTTTTTCCTATGATTTTTTTGTGGATCTATGGTTTTGTTTCCATGTGTTTTTCTTGTGGTTCTTTTATGGTTTTTGTTTGTGAATTTGTGGTTTTCGGTCAAATGTTTTTAACAACAGATGGTCTATCACATTGTCTAATTACAACATAAGTGAAAATGTACATGCAACAAACATTTGTTGTATTGGATTGACTATAAAAAATAGTGATGACATGTGGTTTACAAGTATGTTGTATAAAAACTACGGAAATTGTTGATAATGTTGGGACCACAAAAATTGTTACATGACAAGAACCTACAAGTAGTTTGATTACTATAGTTTGGTTATCACTATGGAAATTATATCTATTGAAACCACACTACCCTGCAACAAAAAATAAAAAAACAACTCACATACAACTATCATGCAACTATCCTTTAGGTATTTCAACTATTGTGCAATTGTCCCCTTTAAAATATGAGGTATTAATAAATAAATTATTACATCAAAAAATCAATTAATTGTATTATAGTTGTAAATGAGTTGAAAATGGGTCTTTTATATGGTAATTTATACACATTGTACATACATATGTACTCAACCATGTTTGACTTTTTCAGAAGTTACATTGTAATTGCATGTGACAAGTATTTTAGAACTATTGTAAATGTGTCAGTAAAGCAACAATTATGTTACAACTAATGTACAATGTACATTCATGCGATGATGCCACATGTAAACATTTCCACCACCCATTATGGGATACATTTACAACTAGTTTTCAACTATGATTTCCATTAATACAATTAATAGGGCTACTAGTGCACCACTATTAAAATATTGTTATTCAATTATGTTATGACTATAGTGCAACCGCTTATAATTTAATAAGGATACATATTCATATGTAATGTTTTATGAAAAATTATTGTCTTAATAATTTGATTATTAAATATTAATTATGATTAATACACTTACTTTTTATGAACTTATTGATTGTACTAAATAACTTATTATCAATATGAATAAATAAGTGTAATTCATATAAATAACTTTACATTAACTAAAAAAATTTAATTATTATATAATAATAAAATAAATAATTACCAAATCATTAATCATTTAAATTCATTAACTATTTTTTTCATAATTTAATGCTTATTAATAAATAATTAATATGTAATTTACATAATTAGTATGAAGTATAAATAAGTTTGATTCATATAATTAGTTCATTTATAAATTAAAATAACTAATAATCTAGTGAAAATTTATCTGAAGTCCAATAATTATCATTTGAAATAACTAACAAATAAATTAGATTGATTAATTCAAATAAATTTCTATGTATTTAACTAAAATAATTAATTATCTGAATAAATAGAATTAATTCAAATAAACAATTCAAATCATTATTTCAAATAACTAAATATTAAATACTAAATTCACATATTTAATTATCATATAAAAATTAATTTAATTGTATAATTTACATAATGAAAAATAAACACAAAACATGTGAAAAAATATTTTATAATTGCAACTCAATTTGTAACTAAGGAACAACTAAAAGATTTAACCAATATGTTTTGCCTTTGAATCCCATGTTACAAACTATATAAAGAAGGCATCTTCTCTTATGTTTTCATGTTAAAATACATGTGCCATTTTGCGACGAGCTTAAAAAAATTTAAACCCAAAGGCAAAACATAAAATTGTTAAAAACAAAATCATGGTTATTTTTTAGTTCATTTAATCTTGTGTTTTCCTACCTACATACCTACCTAGGTAAGTAAGTATGTAATATTTTTGTACCTATTTATGTAGGTAGGTATGTAAATAAGTCTTAAATAAATAGGTTTTAGGTAAGTACGTAAGTATACATAGGTCCTAAAACCTACCAACCTACCTACCTATGGTTATGTATGACCTACTTAGCTACTAAAATAGATATTTATTTTTATTTATTTTTCCAAAATATAATTAATATGCCATGTGGCAATCTTCGATTGTGCCACGTGTCATAATCTCGGACCATCATTAACAATCATAATGGATGATGGAGATCAATGTTTCGAAAAACAAATTTACATCCAAAAATCTTCATAATGCCATGTGTTAAATTTTAATTGATAGATGATAATTAATGATATCAACATGATATCATGGGTATAGTTATAATGGAGTTGGGATTTATCATAAATATTTTCAACATAGTAATTGAAAATGAGTTATTTCGATCGAATTGCAATTGAGTTGCAAAGAATTATAATTTTGTAATTTTGCAATTCATGCAACTTGTCTATTAGCATTCATGATGTATAAATATAGTGAATTGCAAATGCCTAATGCAATTCAAAAATCGAATTGCAAGGCTAGTTGTAAAACACCTTTTTTTCTCATAACGTATGTTGTGGAATGAAACACCTTGTGAGCATTTGGCTAATGTGAAAATGTAAATAGTTCGTTTTGTGTTTCTATCAAGTACTCAATGACATTCAATGCATTCTTAGGCACTAAAAGTATGTGGTTTATAATATTCTTTTGTTGGAAAAATAATAATGTGGTGAAAATTTATGTGTAGTTGTTGTGATGTGTAGTGTCATGATGTACGATGTCGTAAGGTTGTAAATCCATAATAAACTCTACTGAACAAAAAGACTAAAACTAGTCAAAGGCATAAACTAATCAACCAAAAAGATATGCATGCACATATATATACAATGCACAAGAGGAGGCTGAGATGAAATTTTCATGTATAATTAAATTGCAAAGAAGGAAAGAAAACGTAGTCTATGTAAACGGTGGCTGTGTAAGAACCGTCGTGAACATTTAAAAATCCAATCTGATTATGGAGGAAACTTTCCCTAATAAAGGAATTGTAAAAAAACTAACAAGAGAAAGGAAGAGATTGGCTTTTTATATAGCCGTCAACAAGCTGAAACCCTAAACAAGCCATAACCCTAAAACACCTAATAACGTACAGTAACTTAAGAATGTACATTAACTTTAAGAGTGTACATTAACCCTAAAAGGCATGATTGGCATGCTTGTAATCGGCTGTGATGTATGAGGCAATGCATACGGGCATGACAGGTCATGACATGTAATGTCGTGATGTATGGTGTCATAAGGGTGTAAATCCATAGCAAACTCTACTAAACAAAAAGACTAAAACTAGTCAAAAGCGAAAACTAATCAACCAAAAAAAGATGCACGCACATATATATATAATGCACAAGAAGAGGCTAAGATGAAATTCTCATGTATCCTTCCCCAAACTTGAGCCGGGAAAAACATGGCATGGTTTGAGTAGAAATCAAGGTGCTGAAGGAAAACATGATCAACAATACCAAATGCCA
>Ga0116231_10008916_pt1 | contig 17308 bp, 16 predicted proteins | sample S1TSphgellanicum_2_FD_89695 | JGI IMG/M metagenome (GOLD analysis project Ga0116231, IMG submission 89695) | Host-associated microbial communities from peat moss isolated from Minnesota, USA - S1T2_Fd - Sphagnum magellanicum MG | ecosystem: Host-associated > Plants > Peat moss > Unclassified...
AAATTAAGTTAGGCCAAACTAATTATGGTTAAATTAAGTTAGACTAAATTATTTATGGCTAAAATAAATTAAGCTAAATTAAATTAACATGAAATAAATATGGCTAAATTAAATTAAGCCAAATCAATTATGGCTAAGTTAAATTAGGCTAAAATATTTATGGCTAAACTAAATCAAACTAAAACTAACAATGGCTAAATTAATTATGTCTAAATTAAACCAGGGTTTAAATATATATTACAATTTTTAAAATTTTAATTGTCAGATATATTTAAATATTTTTTTGGCAAGTAAAATTATTTTATTTTATTTTATTTGGAATCTTTTTCAGAAAATGTAAATTTGATTAAACACAAACATTATTCAAATTCAATTAATATGATAATATTAAAATTTATTATAAATATTCATAATTATCAATTAATCTTTATTATAATTATAATGATAATCAATTATATATATATAATATCAATAGGTATTATATATTTAAATTCTATTATTTTTGTTTAAATATTAATGTAAATAACCTACATGAATTAACCTCCAAGTACATAAACATCTTAAGCTAATTACTAGTTTGAACTATATAATAATGTTAAAATCATATTTTCATTGAGTAATCATAATTATTAAAAATATTTTACAATCATCTTTGAAGTGCAAAAAAAGGAGTAATGAAAAATTAACAAGAAGAATAAGTTTTCCAAGTTACAAAACGTTTTTTGTTCTTTTTTCTTTGGACCCCTCCTACTTTCAAACCTCATAACTTTCTTATTTCTTATTCATTGTAAGCAATTAAAAACCCTACATGAGCGCCATCTGAAGTTTTACAAATTATGTTTCAACTTTAATAGCAAAAAAACAACATAAAAGGGACTTTCTGGGTGTTTAAGAATCGACCTTTGTAGTGTTAAATGCTTTTTATTCTGAGTTTTTGACCCCCATTACTTTGGGGGGCCATAACTTTCTCATTTTTAATTTTTTTTTTCACAATTTTTAGTGTGTTAGATGCGCCAAGAGGAAGGCTTCAAGTTTTTTTTGGACACTAGAAGCAAAAAAACCCTCCCTTGGCTGCTATACTCTAATATATTAGTTGGATCTAATGTACAACTAAATTGGTTCATGAAGTTTGCAATGGAATTTTTTATCCCATATCCTTTGGCTTCCAATTCTATTTGGCTCAGTATATAATTAGGAGCAATAGCTTTATTGTAACCAAACACCAAATGCCATTGGGGATGAGCAAATAAATAAAGCTTGACCTTTATGAAATGGTTAATATTAAAAATAAAATCCAATTATTTTAATTTTACCTATATAGCCTGAACCTAGCTATGTTCAACCTACTTACATACCTAAATAAACCTACTTATCTAATAAGGTTAATAATTACCTACCTACCTAGGCACACGTGTCAACATCTTATTGGCCAAAAATTAGACGATTTAAATTTCATTAATTAATATTTTAAAATTAAAAAATAGGTAGGCCTTAATTGCCACATGTCATCATATAATTTGTGTTTAAAATGACACGTGTCAAATGGTCAATGAACGTTCCATGGTGTGCCACATGTCATCATCTCAATGGTAGAAACTTTAATGATTGAGATTAATCCAATGAATTTATAATTTTGAAAAGATAAAAAAATTAAATAATGACATGTGTCCGCAAGTTAGTTGTCCAATTTTAAAACATGTCATATTTTTATTAGTTACATTGTAGTTACAAGGAGAGTTACAACAAGGTGCAACTACATTTGGATTAGTATGTATGGATGAACATGTATATTAACACCATATATATATGTTGCATACGTAGTGTCACATGCAACTGAATTTCATGTGCAACTTGTCTTATGCAATTACACAAATTTGCAGTTGCATGTGTTGCATGCAACTGAATTTTAGTTGCAAATGACAATTGCAAAACCCAAAATTTCTAGTAGTGATATGTCATCACATAGGCTGCAATTGGTTTTATGTAGTTGCCATTAGTCATCTGCTAGAACCAAAGTTGAAGCCAAATGCTAAATGCCTCCATATATTTTCGAACTGCCACTATGTCCTCCCCAAATATGGTTTTTACCATGTTTTCACAAATATTCTTCTCGCAGTGCATCACATCCAATATGTGTCTCACTAACAAATGTTAACACATAACAACCCACAACCCATTAATCCAAACCTTTATGTTCCATTGTATGGAAATAGCCACATTGTATGGAAATCAAAATGCCTATAGGGTCTTTCTCTCAACGTCTTCAACAGATACATAATCCATAGACCTAGTAGGGATTTAAGCATATATAATGTATATTTCAAGTTGCAAAATAACAAGTTTAAGTATCAACTAGAAAAACTTACAAAACCAATACCTACACCTCCAATCTGATCAAATTTTTAAACAATATAATGTAATCCAACAAAATTTAGCCCCATGAATCTTGCACCAACAACCATTGAATACATGCCATCTAACCAAGGTTTAGGGCATTGTAAGTGATCATGTCAAAATTCAAATTCTAGATTAACTAATTACCAATGTACATGCCATTTGATCAAGGTTCTAGTTAGTGCAATTTGATCCAACAAAATTCAAAGCTATGAAAATTGTTGTGCTAAAAGTCCACTCTGAAAGGAATGCTAATCAACAATGTACATGTATTTATGGAATTTAGGACAAACCTTGGAAATCAAAGGTTGAAACCTTAAACCCTAATCCTATGTGTAGACCAAAAACCTAAAACCTAAATGTAGACCCAACATTATAAGGCAATATCATCTAATCCAACATAATTCGGACACAAGAAAGTTTTACAGATGAACACATGCCATCTGACAAGGTTTAAGGCATTATAAATTGATTATGTCAAAATTCAAATTCTCAAAGTAATGTTAATTATCAATGTACATGCATTTATGGAATTTAGGATAGACCTTGGAATTTGCTAATCGAGACCCTAAACCCTAATCCTATGTGTAAACCAAGAAACCTAAACCTAAATGTTGACCAAACATTATAGGGCAATATCATGTGATCCAACAAAATTCAAACACATGAATTTTGTACAAATTAGAATTGAACACATGCACCCATCTAACAAGGTTTAAGGCCTCGTAATCTTATTCTGTCAATATCTAAACTTTCAAAGTAGTGCTATTTAATAATGTACATGCCATCTAATCAAGGTTCTGGATAGCACAAAATTTGATCCAACAAAATTCAAAGCTATGAAAATTATATGGATGCCTAGTGAGGCTACAAGTTTGCAATTACATGGGTTGAATTTAGGATAGTCCTTAAAAATTGTAGATTGAGACCCAAAACCCTAATCTTAAATGCAAACTAGAAACCTTACACCTAAAGGTAAACCCAACATTGTAGGGCAATTTTCATTTAATCCAACACAATTTAGACCCATGAAAGTTGTACAAATGACAACATCCCAACATTATAAATCAATATCATTTAATCCAATAAGAGTCACACCACAAAGGTTGTAAACATGACCAATGAACACATGCCATCTTATCAAGGTTATGGGCAGTGTAACTTGATTCTCTCAAAATTTAGTTTCTGCAAGTAGTGGTTTAAGGTTGTACATGCCTAAAGTTCTAGGCAATGTAATTTGATTCAACAAATTTAAAAGCCATAAGAATTGTGTGGATGCCCAATGAATAGGCAAGTTTGCAAGTGCATGTGTGCAATTTGGGACAGTCCAAGGAAACCACAAGTTGACTCCCTAAACCCTAACCCTAAATGTAGACCCAACATTATAGTCATTATGCCTTTTTAAACATTTCCTTTGTAATAACACTTTCCATATGCTTGTTACATTGGATTAAAAGGGTAAGATTCTTGGTTTACCTACTAATATGGTAGATGGAAGAAGATGTTTTTCCTCTTCATGTCGTGCTCATGAACAAGGTCATATTTGTCCTCTGCTACCCGCATGTTTTTCTTATTCATCCATTCCTAGACTATTTTGCATTCCAACTGGAAGTTCATTGTCATTATGTGCATTATTCTCCCCCTCCCCATCATATAGGTTTCTAACCCTAAATGGCCCCCTATCTCTACCCATCTCCCCCCCCCCCCCTCCCATGCTTTCCTTGCAACTGATCAGACCTTCCAAGAGCTTCCATTACCATCCTTCCCATTTCCATATCCTAGTTAAGGCCCACCATTGGGTCTGCATTCATATGATACCATTATGGGTCATGGTTGTTTGTGGTTGCATGAGCTCCATAGGTAGGCTTTCATCACAATTACATTGACACACATAAGAACATATGGAAGTGGATTTTTTCAAGGAAATGCAACATTAGCTATACTGCTAGTTTTGAAAATTGAGATTAATCATGATTATTAATTACAACAACTAGATTATACAAATGATTTTCATGTTGAGCAATCAAAAGGACCCTACCACTATAGGGGTGGTGGAAAGATAATGACGTTTATATCTTCTAAAATGGTCCCTTATGGTGGACCTTAATACAAGCCTTCCTCCTCCACAACACCATGTGCATGGGCATCTATATTTTATCAATCCCAATTGATCAACAAAAGCCACAATAAATGTCACTGTAGACCGTAAACCCTAATCCTATGTGTAAACCATAAACCCTAAACCTAAATGTAGACCCAACATTATAAGGCAATATCATCTAATCCAACACAGTTCCACAACACCATGTGCATGGGCGCTTGTATTTTATCAATCCCAGTTGATTAGCAACAACCTCCTCTTCCTTATGAAGTTTTTCTCCCCATGTCCTTGGATGACCTAAAGCTTGCGTAGGCTTAGTGGGTTCCATGATAACAAAATCCTTCAAAACCACAAAGAACTCACTATTTTGAATCAAGATTTTAATGTCAACTATTTTTAGTTCACATTTTAACATTGTGTACCATGAAAAAATGGACAACTTATTCAATGAAATTGGTCTTCATGAAAGAACTAAAAGCATAATTTCTTGGTGTACACACCTTTGCTTTATACCCCTTGATAGGAGCTTTTTGCTACTACCATTTGCTTTGAAACATGGCAAATCAATGAGCTAGTTGGACCTATTCCCTTTGTTTATGGGCTTTCAAGCTACCCTATATCATGGGATTTTGCCCGCCACACTACATGATGGTGGCTTTTCCCTTTAATTTTTGGGAGACCAAGAGGGTGCCCTTTGATTTATGGGCAACAACATGGTCATACATGGGATCCCATCCCTTAAATGTGCATAACAACTTTGCATATCTCCCATTCCCTAGGCCAAGTAAAGCATATTGTTCCACATGTAGATGTCACTACCCATGACAATTACATAGCACAACAAAACCATATAAGGTCCAAGAACCATACTAGCAAAACAAGATGAAAACTTATACTAATAGCAACACAAGGTCATTGTGTCCTAGATACAAGGTGCTCAAATTGCTACAAGGAGTCTTGCAAAAATGTAGCTCAAAACATAAAAAGGAGTCTTGGCAAAACTCAACTGAAAACAACACAATAAGCCCTCTAGAGTGCATAGGAACAAATCAAAGCACACCATGCATGACGTTTCAAACAATGGTGCAAGGGAAACCAGACTTCGTATCACACTCACATAAGCTTTTAGTCTCAAAACAATATATCTCCTCATCTCCAAACACAAAGGGGTCATGGATGTCCCTCACCTCTTAGAGCTCCTACACTAACAATGTGTGTAGGGGATGTACTATAAGCTTTTGTCCACCTCCATCATCTTCCAATGTCACAACAGACTGTTCCCAATTGTCGTACGTTAGAGCACTAGGCTCCAATGTATCCCTTACAACAAACAATGGAAGGGCAGATGTGGCAACGTCTTCTTTGGCTACCTAGTGGGCAAGCCAAAGAACATTAGTATTAACTAGGCACTTTCAAGCCTTTGATACAAGTCTCGCATCCCACAACCTTTTCAACTCTTGAAGGGGATCCATATCATTCACAAATAATGGCCATATGACATGGATGAACACATCATCATGCACTACAAGGATGAATGAGCCACATGAGTAATGCGCCTATGTCATTGCTGCTTGAGTAATCAAATGATACCTACGCAACGACGATCAATAATTGGCTATCCACCAAATGTGGGTCGTCTAGCCCTCTTGTTGACCACCATCTACACATACAATGGAACCATGCAAACAACCAAACAAGTCAAAACCTTTTTGTCTTGCCTCGTTATTATAGGGTTGTGTGATCATATTTGACTAATGCAACATGGCAATCAAAAAGAAAACTATCCAATGGGGTAAGGACTTCCCTTGAACATAGGACATGCAATCCCTAGAAACCATAGATTGAGTGCATTGTAGTTTATCCCCTTGTAATTTTTCTATGCAAGAAAAATCTCAATGGGAGTAATCTTTTGGAATTTAATCATTCCATATTGAAATGCCTCTCACTATCTGAGGTTTGACCCTGCAATGACTCTTTAAATAATTTTTGGTAGTAGAAGAATCATGGTACACAGTATGGTTAATAGTTGATTAGCTTATGTAGAGCCTACCAAGAAATGTAAACCCACAAATTGTGGGACAATAGTAATTGGGCAAAGCTTTTATAATAACCTATCCAATCGCCTTTCAAAAATCTCTACTTTGCATCCCATAATATCTACATATAGGACTAGTGTATGGACACACAAAGAACAAATGAAGAAACAAAAAGAAAACAAGTGGGTTTGAACCATGTTCTTGTAGGTGGGAACACATTGACCGAGACAAACTAACATAGGAGTGACAACAATATATGTTGCAATTGACCATCTGGTTGAACAATTCAATTGAACAATGCAATTGACTTGGTTACAAAGACAACCATGTTTTCATAAATGGTTGGGACAAATTGACATAGGCTTGAATCTATAGCCTTAACAATGGGAAAATTTTCAAGGGGTAGTGGGTGTGCTACCTATCCAATAGTTTGGATTCTACTATATTTAAAACTTCCTTTGACATTTGCACAAGTGCATTTTGACTAGAACCAACAAACAAACACAACATTTGAGTAAAAGATGGTGACTTTACCTTCTTTGGATATTTAGTGTCTTGGATGCACCACTTTGAACTCTTTAGTTAGAGACCTACAAATAGTGTAGTGGTAGTTGTCAACACAAGGTGATTCATACAACAAATATGTGGCAGAGTAGGACATCTTGGGAGGCTCAAGAATATGGTAAAAAAATGTGGTGGGGGTCATGTGGTCCACATAAGAGTTATGCCCCCCACATAGATGAAATTGGACTACACCAAATTGACATGTATGGTTGCAAAAACAACCAGAGATTTAAACACATCTAATTTGATGATCCAGAATGTTGTTCCCAAAACAAATCTAGGATTAAGAGCCCCAATAGTAAATTTGTATCCCTTAATACAAGCCTTAATATGGTGGACCTTAATACATGTCATTATATTATTAAAATGCATCCCTTTATACTATTAAAAACCAAACCAAAAGTATTGGATTCTAGTTTCCATTGTGTTGCAATAGACCTCTACAAATAACCTATATATACTTAGGATCTTTTTGTATTGGCACTTTGACAAGATTTGGGCCCAATGCCATGCTGCAACTCCTCATTAACCATGTCAAGAAGATCAAGAAGGCAACAATGGGTCTATGGGCTTATGATGTAGACCCTTATCTTGCAGGTGTATATTGGATTTTACTGAAATGGGTTCTATTGACACAACATGGAAAGCTACATCAATTACACCATAAATTGGGTCAAACAAATACAAATGCCATGAACATCATATGGGTCTGGATGGGAACAAGGCATAACATAAAGATTCAGTACATTCTAAGTATTACATGGATGACCATGATTTGACCACAGGTGTGAGACACACAAAAAATGCATGACAACACAACAATTAATAGGGTACACCCCAAGGTTCATGTGGACCCACATAATTTTTTAGGTGTACATCAAGGGAGGTAACCCCTCAACATGCCTTGAAATGCCAATATAGGAAGAGTGGATTTTAAAGAGATTGTTAGCAAGAAAAAAGATAGGTGTGAAAACCAACCTAAAGTAGAAGACTTTGAAAAGGTATGTCAAATTGGTGTTACTTTGGAAGATTATCACCTTTCCAAAATCTACAAAAAGGAACATGTTGTTCAAAGGTTCATCTTTTTGTTGCAAAAGAAATAGGACCATATAGGGACATGTGTGACAAACTAACTTGAAAAAATGGTTATGAAAAAATGGGTCAGATTGGTGGTGCTCCAAAATTATGGACCTCTTTTAATCCTACAGAGAAAAAATTGTGTCTAATTGTCAAAATGATACAAAATAACTTTACTTGTTTGAAGTATTGAAACATGTTTCAACTTTATTGAGAAGAACTTGGATGTTATAGTGAAGTGCAATAGTGTTGCAACCTTAACCTTGGGTTTACGACCAAGGCAAAGGCTTGCGAGGGTGCGGGCCTAGAGTGAGCCCGAGAATCACATTTCATAGTCTCGGGAGTGCAAAAGAGTGTGAGGGAATGAACCTTCACACTCCCAAGTGAACTCCCATTTTGGGAGTTGGAATCTCAATGGACCTCCAAATTTTTAAAGGGCAATTATAGGGGTCAAAAGTCATTGGATTGAGACGTTCTTTATATCATTGGAAAGCTCTTGAAACGAAAATTTCTAAAATGGGCTTGCATCACCCATTTGGACACCTGAAACATAAGTTATGGCCAAAGAAGGGCCAAGAGTCAAATTGACAATTTGACTCCCGACCACTAAAAGTCAAGAATCACCCCAATTTCCTTGCGTGTAGGTAACATGCAACATACCATTGAAAAGCTCTCGACAAGGGCTACAATTTTGCTTTAGACCTTATCTCAATCGAAGGTTTGCGCACAAAGTTATGGGCCCCCAAAGTCACAAGAATCCCAAGTTTGGGAATTGTGGGACTCCCATCTAGGAGTCCCGAGACATAATGCCATTTGGATGTGGGCCTCATGGAAAGACACATAATATACTATAAAGGGGAAGGTGGTGGCTTCCCCCAAGTCCGGGCCGTGATGAGTCTTATGAGTTCGAGTTTGCCCATGGTTCGTCCTAACACCAAAAGTGTTTTAGCTATGCACTAACCAACTAGCTGCTTAGTTTGTACAAGTTTGTGTGAGTGATTGAAGTGCTTGTCAATCTTCCTAGTCCCATCCCAAAGCTCTAGCACGCCCCTTTACCCCCGAAGTGCTACAAGCTAAGGAGCGTGCTCCAACTTCCTATTCTTTCGATGTTTTCATTTTAGACTCAAATTTGAGTCTCTTGAGGAGGTTGGGAATGCGTTAAATAGTATGGCACTAAAAACATCTTCTTCCCATAAAAGTATTTTTTCAAAAATCTCTATGATTGCACATTGAAGCTACCAAAGTATTGCAAGGAGGAGGCCAAATGTAAAAGGAAACAAAAGTGGAATAATATACATACCTTGTTGTTGCGCTCAAATTCAATCCACCTCGAAGTTGCATTTTCTTAGTGAAAAACACCTCTCTTGCTTATGCGTAACAACTAAACCACCTATACACCCCAAGTTTGTAACCGTTTACAAACTCCACTAAGCTCGAGCAAGATGAATGTCAAAACTTTCAAACCCTAAAAAATCATTGATCGTGATTAAAACCAATCACTTTTTAACTTTTAATTTGGCTAGATTTAACTAGTTGGCTAAACCTTTTTTGGAATGGTTATAAACATTTTAAAACATTTTGTAGATTTTGGCATTGTGGCTAGGAAAAAAAACGGAATTTTGGAAATTTTGGAATTGATAATTTTGATGTAAATTCAAGAAAAGTTGATAGAAAAATGGGCAAAATCACCAAAGTTTGAAAACCATGAATTTGAAAAAAAAAAACATTGGTTATAAGTAAGGTTTTCTTTGTGATGTGATTTTTTGCAAGATTACATTATTTATATCACATAAATAATACATGATGTAGGGTAATATTCTATAATCTTTTATAATATTCAACAAAAAAATTAGATCATATTCTAGATTATCTGCTAAAATTTTGACAAGTATAGTTTTTAACAAATGTTCTTGATATATATATATACAATTTTACAAGTAATAATATTTAATGGTTATTTTTACTTTCACGGTTGGTCTATAGCCAAACATGGTTCCAACTCCTTGTGGATGGTTGCTAATGAACAACATCACAATATTGAACACAATATAAATAAACCTATTTTCATACTTTTATACGCTTTCCTTTTTGCACATTCTGAAAATGATGATGAATGCAGCGGCGACCTTACAACAAATAGCTAAATATTCAACACTCCTCTCTCTACTCTTCTCAACCCTTCTTCTACTTATGTTCTTTTCAACAAGTTTGTATCCTCCTTTTGCTTTTGTCTATGCTCACTCCTTTGCGCTTCTTTTTCCCTTGCTATTCATTGTAATTTTTCAATTGCACTCTTTGCATTCATACTACTATGAATTTTAAAACTTTGAAAATGCGCACAACTTCCAATAATAAACGCAAACTACTTTCGATGGTTACCCCATTTTTTCTCATTTTTGAACATCATGCCCGTCACATTCATTTTTTCATCTACCCATCGTCTTTTAATTAACGCATGATCCTTGAAATTAATATGGCCCATCATTATATGTTTATGTGTCCCTTATATAGCCACGTGGAAGAGCTTAGCATCATCATTATGAATGAATGTTGCATATTTCTTCTTTCAATTATTCCACATCCGTAATCTCCTTACATTATTTGTACTAACTCCATTCATTTGCCATGTACACCTTCTGCTAACTATGCCCATTTATTTATTGATAGTGAAAACACATTTGGTGACTACACTAATTTTTCTGTTGATTTTGCCCACAATTTTGATGATTATGTGAATACTCATGATGACCGAGCGAATATTGCTACTAATTCAACTAATATGCTTGACATATCATCTTTAGATCTCTGCATCCTAAATCTCACATTGTTGCAATTATTGTTCATATGTAGATCGAAAATAAAAATTGTGTTCATCGTTGGATCTATGATCTATTCTTTAACTTCATCATTCTTCATATGTGGTTTTTGTATTTGACATTCTTCTCTGTCCTCCTCCATGTCAAAATTCGCCTCTTGAACTCCACCTTCACTATGTTCCCAATATACTGGCATCTGTTGTTATTTTTTCTAACCTTTAGATTCCATGTATTTATAAGGTTTGAGCTTGTTCACATTGATCAACACAGGGTTAGTTTCAAACTTTTCAATAATCACAAATAATATAGTGTTATTTGGTAACACATATTGTATTCTATACGGTCCAAACCATACTTTAGTAAACTTCCCTAAGTGTGATTTATTGCCCTTTGGAAACCACAAAGCATAATCACCAAAACTAAATTATTTTTCTGGAATTTTTTGTTGATTCCATAATGTTTTATTCCATTGTTGAATTTTTGCAGTTTTTGCAACCTACATTCTAGCTTCTTGCAACTTCTCAAGCTTTGTAATTTTGTTAGTTAAAACTGTCATTAGAGTATTGTCTCTCTCATCTCCACCAACAACTAGAACGATGTATTCTGTGGGCATTTATGGATGTAATCCATACACTAATTGATATGATGTATACCATGTTGTTACTTTGTATGCAATTATGTATGAAAATAACACTATAAACAAATGTTCATCCCAATTTGTTCTATTTTCACTAACTAACTTAGTCAATAGTGTCCTAAACACCTTGTTAGTAAACTCAACCCACCCATTCCCCTAAGGATAATAAGTTGTAAAACCCACATGTTTCATTTGAAAATGATTTGTCAAATACTTGATGGCATCATTAATAAAATGAACTCCCTGATTTGTGATTATAATCAAAGGACATCCAACCTTGGTTAATATGCACTCATATTGAAATTTTGCTATGACTGTTGTAGTATTAGTTCTCAATTCTCTTGCTTTCACCCATTTAGTAGCGTAGTCTATGGCAATATTTGTTCCCTATATATTTCCTTGTTGGATTACTTGGCCCCACAAAATCAAGTCTCCATTTCATAAATGATTCTTCTAGAAGACTTATGACTAGTTTTGTAAGACTTTGAGTTACCAATCCTCTTGATTTTTAACATGCATCACAAGATTTGTAGTAATGATGCACATCCCTGCACATAGTTGGCCACCAATATCCAACATCCAATATCTTCCTCTACATTATTTTGTTGCAAAATGCCCTCCTAAAGGTCCTTCATGCAGATCTTTCATCACCATTTCTGCTTTTATTATTGTCAAACATCATCGTAGTCCGTTATCTTGGCCCATTATAAATAATTCACCATTCTTAAGTGTAAAAGACTTTGCTTTTTTAACTAAGCACTTATAAAGTGCTTTCAATCTGTCATGTTTTCAAAAATTCTTTTATTTCATTCAACCATTCAAGCCTTGTATAAAACAAACTTGCATTTGTGGTTTGATCAAGCACATTTGTGGTTTCTATACTATCTAGTAATCTTGATAATGCATCTACAACTACATGAGTTTTCCCTGGTTTACACATTACTATGAAATCATATTCGAAGAACAATAACAACCATCTAGCTATTATCCCTAAAACCTGTGGTTTGTTGACCAAATAGACCAATGCCATATGATTTACATAAAAGACAAACTCATTGCCTAACAAATAATGTTTAAACTTGTGTAAAGAAAAAACCATTGTTAAAACCTCTATTTCTTTTATGTTTTCATTTGTTCAGAAACCTAAAAACATACACTATTGGTTGATCACTATTCCTTGTTATGTTCTAAGACAACATAGCCCCCACATTTAACAAGGACACATATGTATGAACATTAAATTCCAAACGGCTTCACCTTCCATATAAAAACCCCCAGTTTGTAACAAATGCAATCTTGTATCGGTCCTCTAGAGCTATAAATATTTGATGATATCTTGAATATCCATCTAAGAAGGAATATGCCTCATACCTTGTTATTGTGTTCAACACTTCATTTGTGAAAGCTAATGGGTATGGATCCTTCTTTGTGGCTGCATTTAATTTTTTGAAATCTATATAAATTCCTAGCTTGCCATTTTTCTTGGGTACTACTACTATGGGTGATAACCATGTAGCTTCCTCTATAGATTCAACGAATTTAGTTGTTAACAACTTATCTATATCTTCTTTGGCCACTGTAGCATAATTTGGATTTAATTTGTACTTGTTTGATGTGCCGACGGTATAGTAATGTCCCACTCAATTTTGTGTTACACTAGCTTTGGTGGAATCCCTTTCAAATATTTCTATGTCCATGCAAAAACATCTTTGAATTCCTTCAGCAAATGCTCCGCTTCCAGCACCTTGCCTGTTTCCAGCTATGCATTAATCTTCACTACATGTGGTTCTGCATTAGTTCCCAAATTGAGCTTCATCAATTGTTAATCTTTAATTAACATCCATCTAGTTATCCACAATCCCTATGCTTTGATGTTTGTTGGAATTTCATCCACTATAACACTCCTTGGTTAATGTCTATAGTATATCATTGGTTACACCTTATCCTCCATAACTACTTTTGGTTCATATCTGTTGCCAGGTATTTTTTTCTCTATGCTCTGTACTTTAGATCCCTATTATGAAATACTAGTCTTCACATCTATATCCATGATCCCCACATTTGTGGCTTTCATAGATTGAATTGTCTCAAGTAAACTGATTGTTCCTATGGAGAACAATTTTGGTTATGTAGCAAACATAATATTTTCTTCTTCATCTATGATACCATTCTGATAATCGTAGCACAACAACATTTTTGGTCTTCTGACTTCACCTTCCAAATGTTTGGTAATTGTAATTGTCCTGACTGTCCCATTCCCTTGTATGGTAACAATGTTACTTCCCCAATCATGTGCCACTTTAACATCTTTCAACCATGGTCTCCCCAACAACATGGCATAACTAGAATCTACCACACTATTATGAAGTATAATAAACGTAGTTATGTAAGGAATGCCATGAACATATATTTTCATATCTATTATCAAGCCCACTGGTTTTATGGTTATTTGATCTACCATCTTCAGATTATATGGTGCATGTTTAGGCTTTGGAAGCCCCAACCTCAATCTCAACTATTTTGTGATAATATTAACTCCAAAACCTCCATCCATCAACACATCTTCTATTGTATCCTTCCCAATCTGTACTTGGATAATTGCCATATGATTTTCTATTGCTACAATAGCTACCCCTACTTTTGGTACTGAAGAACCAACTTGTTTATCTATGGTTACTTTATTTACATTCTGAGTTTTCTTTAGTTTCAACTTCTATTAAAAATATCTCTTTAACTTAGGAGCTATTTTAAGCAATTGTCTTAAGTTCAAAATATAACTTGTTTCTAACATTTGCTTACTAATGTCTAGAAAAATCTCTTCTACTGTGATCAGTTTCGCTTGTGAATTCACTATTTTCTGTGTGTCCATAGGAGTAATATTTGGCATACCTGGTTAGGTTGTGTTCCATGTTCCATGGATGTGGATGGCCCTTCTGTCTAGGTTTGTGTTTTTTAAATATATTGAATTGTCTCCACCATTAATTGTTTCAACTGTTTTTCTTTCTCCTAATCAACAACATTTTTTGCTTTTCTTAGCCCTTTATCCTTGAACACATGTTCTTTAATTACTTTACTTCTTGTGGTGACATTAACATCCACCACATTTACATCCGCAATGATTGTCTGTGTCTCAGCAACAAGTTGAACCTCTACTACTTACATAGATTTCCCATGAAACATTTTTTGCATCTTAACAAACTTTGGACAATCTGTCATTTTGTGTCCATTCAAACCACAAATGTGACATGCATATGAAGAAGTCTTTTATGTTTTTTGACTTGGTTGTGCCACCTCTGTGGTTGCCACCATGGTCTGTTCTTTGTTATTTCTACATGTCTCCACATTGTGATTTCTCATCCCACAATTTGTGCAATGTTTGTCAGTGTTCCCTATATTACTTTGTGTTTTTGCTGGTACTGCCTGTTTGATACTTTGTAATACTAATAGTGCACTCCTTGCTTCTGTAGTAATCGTACTTTCTTCACACAACATTATTGCCTCCTTATGTTGTAATGTTGATTGCTTCATCCCTATAGTCGTAATTTTGAAGTATGATTGCAAACCCACTCTAAAAGATGTGGTTGATACTTGTAAACCATCAGCCAATTTTTAAATCCGCTCATAGTAAACCTCCACCTTCTCAATATCCTCATGCTTCATGTTTTTCAACTCCATGTATATTTGCTCATCATTCTAAGTTCACCGATGATGTTTGTAAAAATGCCTATGTAAGCTTTGAAAAAGTATAATTAGGAAATTTTGACATGTAATTATGGCACCACTCTGATGTCATATTTCTTAACACATAGCTAAACACATTGATGATATACTTTTTGAAAGTCTTTGCATTTATTTTTACTACAAAATTGAACATGCTGACATGAACATTTGGATCAACATCTTTTTCGAAATTAGGATACTTAAGAACCACCATGTTTTGCCTAACATAATGGCCATCTCTATGATTAAGAATTGGTACAATTATAAGAATTGGTTCTTGGTATCCTCTTCTTGGATGCATGGCATCTGCACTTCTATACCTTCTAGTAGCCATTGAGTTCATTAGTGGTTGATATGCAGTCATGTTCACATGAGTAGTCATTATCAAAGTAGTAAACACCATTTGAAGTATGCTAACAACTTCAATAATAGTCATTGGTAGTGCTGAACTTTGACTCAAATTTCGTATTGTCGATACCCCACCTGATCCGCTACCCAATTTTGCTACAGATCCAATTAATATTCCCTTTCTGACAAAATCTATGTTAAGCGTAACAACTATTTTCACTCACGTGGTTGTTATATCTGCATTAAGTGATTGAGTAATTCCTAGTCCAACATGTTGTTTTTGGGTTTCAACAGTTGTTGCTTTTGACATTATTGGTGGAGTTTTGTTGTTGCAAGATTGATGATGTTCCATTCTGCAATTACCCATTGGTATCCACTGTGGTGCAATATGTGGATGTGAATACCCTTCTAATTTTATATTCATGGTCTAAATATATGAACAAATCTGTCGATTTTGTGGTGCCAATTAACTTCCCAACTCCATGCTTCTAAATATGTTCTAAACTATAGGAATTCCTGATTCCTATTCCTATGGTTGATCCATTAATGTTTTTGCCACATTTTATAACTCCACATGCTTAGCAATACCTGCTATGATGTGGAAAGGCACAAAAGAACAATCCATGATTACATGTCCTTCTTCCTCACATAATGCATAGACCTTTGAAAGTAACCTAATCATCTCTAAATCCACAAATTCATGATTTCATGTTTCAGTTATGTGCCTTATTTGATCCAACTCTGGATTCCCTTGATGTGAGTATGATTGTGATACTTCATCCAATGCATTCACCTATGCCTTTGTATATTCAAATGATTTTGAGTAATTTTCCTTAGTCTCCTCAAACACATCAACATTAGTGTTTTCATCCACCTCCCAGTGTTCCACTGGTTCATAGTAATCTAGAGATGCAAACTGATACACGAACTTGGGTTGTATACCTCCTATAACATCCCTCCCTCGGTTAGTCACTAACTCTGGACTTGAGATTTCCTGTAATTGATCAAGTACTACAAAAATCCTTGCTCCATTTTGATCTCTACAACTCTAAACCAAATATTACGATTGAGAAGTATACTACATCCGCTCATTCGGATGAATAGTCAACTTCATCTTTCTTCATGGAGATTATCATCTTGAACTGTGCCTTTTATAAAGATCCTTAGTCCATACGTCCCACCGTACCACTTCTTGTGGTAGAAATGACCTATGCCCCATAGGCCTTTCCTTTGTTTTCAACATTCGTCTATCCAACATTAGATTTTGATATGGGGTTTTGTAAGCCATGCATACTCCTCTCCATTTTCAAGATTATCTTCTATCTAACTTTCAATAACTTGTTGATTTGCCTCCAAGTCCAATCGTCATTGTAAACTTCGGGTCGCCATCCCATTCATCTTGTTTCACAATTCTTTGTCTTCAAAGTTTATAGATCACTTTGCAAGCCTTACAACATCAACCGTGTAAACCTTTTATATTTTCTAACATACCCCTTAAATTTTTGAATTGAAAAAAAAAAAAAAAAAAACAACTACTTTTTCAAAAAAAAAAAAAAAAAAAAAAAAAAAAAAAAAAAAAAAAAACAAACACAAAAAAAAAAAAAAAAAAAAAAAA
>Ga0116231_10008917_pt1 | contig 17308 bp, 14 predicted proteins | sample S1TSphgellanicum_2_FD_89695 | JGI IMG/M metagenome (GOLD analysis project Ga0116231, IMG submission 89695) | Host-associated microbial communities from peat moss isolated from Minnesota, USA - S1T2_Fd - Sphagnum magellanicum MG | ecosystem: Host-associated > Plants > Peat moss > Unclassified...
ATTTTTTCATCTTGTGATGATGCCTTGACATGTTTCGTGATACCCAGGCACATATTTCTCTCGTAACCTACCATGTTATACACTCAATAACCTCACATAACATGCCGAGTAGCATGTTTCGTGCCCCCTCAAGTCTGTAACAAGTGCACAACGAGCATAACGTGGACCCAAAACATGTCTAGGCATGGCAAGGGGAAAGAACAAGGGGCAAAAAGGCATATGAGAAGAAAAAATCTCAGCAATACTTTTGGTACTGGCTATGCATTTAAGACCATTTCACGTGTTGAAACTTGAAACCACAACCACTTGCAAAGTGGCTGGCCCCATTAAAATATTAAAAACTTATTATTGGTTCCTTTGCAACGATACTCAAGGCTCATAGCTCGAACCTATTGGCTGTTTATAAAAGCGTAAAGATGTCAGGCCAACTATCTACAACAAAAGCCACATCCAGACGGACATCCAAATTTTCTTTTTGGGGGGGGGGTGTATAAAAGCCACATCCAAAGTAGTGTTGAAGCAGCTTTCAAAGGAAAATTTGAAGCACATCCGAGTGAGGCTCATGTGGGGGTAGTAGTAATCCCTTCTACTACGTAACCAACCAACCTACACGACATTAACCTCAAAAATCTTTGCAAAAAAGCTTGTTACTCATGGGGGCCATGTCATTTTGCACTATCAGCATTGGCACAACATGAATGTGATCTGACTCGTGAAAGTGAACATCATCGTCAGCAGCTGCGTTTATGCCCCCAGTACCCACCGCACAATAGCAGAGAGAGCGGATGAGACCGGGTTTGCTGAGGTGGAGAGCCAAGGTGGACAATACCCGTCCAAGCAACAACAGCCTTTGGGAAATCCATGAATCAAAGCTCTTTCCTTTTATTCTTGGACTCAAGCTTTTGCTGGTGAGGTGGCCCGGACCTTTTGCCTCTGGGCAATCTCAAGAGGTGTCTTATTGAAACCACCCCCTTTGGCCCCCCCAACTCTTTTTGCCCTTTCTATTGATAGCTGGGGTTGTTTTCTAAAGGAGAAATCTGGGGATAATTTGCCAGAGAAAAAAACACTTCTGTGTGGCCTCTAGTAAGTAAGTAGCGAGATCTAATTAGGTTTCTGCTTTTTAAGAAGAGGGCGTCCATCTCACGCATTGCCGCTCCCATGAGCCGGCCCTAATGAATGACCCACCACCCACCAATGCACCAGTTGATCGTTCTGTCCATTGGATGGGTTTCCTTTTTTCATCTGGTTCCTGACCCTGGATTAACCAATGTTTATCATGGTCAACTTTTTTAGGTGCTGACCTTTTACTTTTGACCTTTGACCTTCTTTTTATTGGCTGCTTTTTTTCTCAACCTGAACATCCGTACTACCCACCCACTTAGTTACACTATTGACCTAGCTATCTTGCCTTTATCAACTAACAATCAACCCTCTACCTACCTACCTACCTTCTATCTTTCCTTGTCAATCTTTATCCTCTACCTACCTACCCTCTATCTTTCCTTGTCAATTTTTATTTCTCGACAAAACCTCTATCTCTTCTTATCTAAACTTTAATCACTCGACAAAATTTGTATTTTTCTTAGTTAAATCTTTATCTCTTAGCAAAACTTTTATCTTTTCTTAGCTAAACTTCTACCTTTCAACACAATCTTTATATTTTATTCGTTAATTTTTTTTTTTGTCTCTCATCAAAACTTCTTTATTTGTTGATTAAACCTTTACATCTTAACAAATTTTTTTACATCTTAACTAAACACTTTATCTCTCGACAAAATATTTATCTCTTTTTAGCTAAAGCTTTACTTTTTGACAAAACATTTTTATTTCCTAACTAACCTTTTTTTTTATGACAAAACTTTTTTACTTTTTAACTAAACCTTCAACTTTTGACAAAACTTTTGTATTAACCCCCCTACCTACCCACCCACCTTCTTTTTGTATTGTAGTTAGAAATATTTGTATAAGTATTAAGATTTATGGCAGCTACCATTATGATTATTTAAAGTTTTATGTATTTATTTTCTTGGGTTAAGTAACTTTAAACTTTAAGGGTTTTTTTTTTATTTGAATAGTTTTAAATTTCAAAACATAATTAGTTGTTATAAAAATCTTTTGTTTTCCATTTTTAAGGTCTACCTTAGGATGCATGTATCGCATTCTTAAAATGGTTTTGTATGATGTAATACTTGCACATGAAGACCTACGAAAACCACCTTGGTTCTAGTTGAATGTAATTGGGTGGTGATCCAATACAAAATTACAATACCCACACATGGAAACCTATAATGGAAACCATTTAATCTTGGTTGAAGGTAATTCAATGACAACCCAATCTGAAAATGCAATGCCCACATCAACTTTAAACCCCCATGCATGTTTAGAATGGTTTAGGGTTCTCAAAATTAACACCTATTTTTGTGACTCGCATGTAGGTATTTCATTAAAGAAATGGTTTTGTTTTGTAATACTTACACATCATCCTTTTTTTATTGATGGAAAATCACCAAACAACAAATGGAAAAAATGACATACAAAATCTATCAAAGGAAATAAACTTTAAATTTTTTAAAAATCAACATATATTGTTGGTGGCATTGCACCCACCCAATTGTTGAACTCCATAGTAAAGCCTAAACTAAATTGCATGACATATTCAGCCAAGATGTAAACGTTGTTGCCACCTTACATTATTGGATCTAGGTTTATCACCCATTACCTTTATGAACAACGGAAGTTTTGCCAATGCAACATGATACTTTCAAGCCATTATTTGCCACTATTATGAAAATCATTTCCAACTATTGCCACTTCCAACAATGAGTGTTAGAAGTTGAGGCCACAGCAATGAAAGAATCGTGAGTATGAAGCATAATGGTGGCTTGTAGTGGTACATGCACACTTCTCATCACTGAATTGATGTGATCACCAAGTTCAAATGCAACAAGCTAGGTATGGATTTTGTAGTCACCGTCATCTTTTTTTGTGGGTTTTCATTTGCTTGTTGTCACTTGTGCACATTGCATTCAACTATTTTGGAACATTTTGTTGTGTTGTGTGTTTAGTAGTTTGTTATTATGGAGCTTTCAAGTTTTTATTGTACATTAGATGTCTAGGGTTTGCACTATATTGTGCGAACAACAAAATTTGAATGAACATTGTAATTTGTGATGGCACCAATTGGGAAGCAAAAAACAATAAATATTATGCTGCCTTTTTTTCAAATCAAGTCAAAATTCTAATGATTTGCCTCCTTTTGTCACCCTACCTCGATCAATATCATATTTTGAAACAAATTCAAGTTAAACCAAAGTGGGGCCAAATTTGGATTCAAATTGTAACAACCTAACAATGCAATTGGAGCACCTAGGTGGATTATCAACTTTTGTTCCTCCTACACCCAACCTATTTGATATCCTAGAGGAGATTGACAAGCCCTTGCTAAAGAAGGCAAAAAAAACTATGATGCCTTTTGTAATTGCAAAGAAATTTGGGCTACATAATTTCCTTTGGCTAAAATGCTAAAAAGTGGAGAAATTCATTATATCAAATGCATCATTTGTTCAACTATGAAAGGGAAGGATATGATTGGGGCCAAAATATGATATTCTTGCAAAACATGCAAGAAAGACTAAGCAATTCGAGACATGCCACATTTGGGCAAGAAACAAAGAGAATTTTATGTCAACAAAATATGTAATCATGCAAAAAATGAAGTCATAGTTATTTTCGACAAAATCACATGACCATTGTTGAACAGGTGATTCAAGGAGGTTTGAAAGGGGATAAGGGAGAAAAAAGGTAGCAATTTGTCATAATTTTAAAAATATGCAATAGTGTGGTCCTATGTTAAAGTTTGAGGTTATGAAGCCATTGTTCTCTATTTTGAATATTTCCATTAACCAAAAAAATCACTATAGTTATTTTGTTGGTTGGGTATGGTTGAATGTTCACACAAGCAAGTGATTAAGAAAATGAAAGAAGTCATTGCAAGTTCAAAGTATCTTACATTATCATCTAATGAGGTCACCATGATTGATAACCAATTGTGGGTTTCAATTCATTACTACATGGTCCAAGATTGGTGTTGCTTGCTTATTCTTATTTTTTAAAGGCAAGTTACCAAAGGAGGGGGTTCAAATAATCTCACTAGAGTTATTATGGGTTTTTTGGAAAGATGGGGGTGTTTTTAATGGAGGTTTTGTTAAAAAATTGATGTCATTTGGGTCAATGTTTAGGGTGAAAAATGTGTGATTTGCCAAATCTAAAGGAAATTTGATCCCCACTTGGAAGGTATTCATTACATGGCACATCACACCAATTTACCAATGCAAATATTATTAATTCATATCCCTATTGTATTGAAACACATAGAGGATTTGCTTTAGTTGCTCCATTCCTTTTTTTTTAATAGCCCCAAAAGGTACATTGAGTTTTTGAAGCTTGCAAATTTGATGAAGGTGAAAGGGAACAAGATTTTATGAAATGTCAAAACACATTAAATTAACATGGTTAGTCCAACAAAATGGGCTATGTTAGAATTTTTCAAAGAATTCCAACATGGTGGAGTATAGTCACAACACAATGCACTTGAAATGGAAGGTGACTTCACTAAACCTCAACACCTTTGATGCTGAATATTTGTGCTTTGATTCCACAAGCTTCATTTTCTGGGCTATATGTTTAAATGCCCATGGTGAGAAAATTTAAGTGTTTTGAAAGATTTTCAATAATATGGAGGAATGATGCAAAAACATCTTTTCATGTATTCAAACCTTTTTTTTTTTTCATTTTTGATTGTTCGTTCAGTTCTAGACACTTGAATTGAACTTCCGCTCATTTTTTGGTTGACATTTTTTTGTTACTTTTGGTGCAGGATATTACAATTGTAAATTTATCACGTGTTTTCCATAAGCGTAAATGTTGCCATTTGAAGGTCTTCCTTGTCACACATTTGATGTTTTCATTATGCCTTGTTTAGTTTTTGAGGTATTGTCATTTGTTGATGATACATTTTTTAATTTTGGTTTTTGTAACAACTATAATTCTAATATGCATTTTGAACTACCAAGATGCCACCCATACTGCAAGTTTTTTTCATTTTCTATTGCTTATAAACCTTTTGATGCAAAAAAACCAACCAACTTACTAATTGTTGTAGGTTTGTTGCCACACATGTAGGTGTTGAATCTTGATGCAACCACCAACTTCCAACATTAATTAGTTGTCATTCAAGGTTTGAAATTGAACATTTGAACTTGAAGGTGTACCATCAAAGGTTTGCAAAGTGCATATGTGCTTAAGTTGTGATGCATCATATCTTTCATGAATTAAATGTGTATATATTGTCACCATAGCTAAATCGTTCACTTTAGAATAATTGCAAGATTTTCAACATCTCATTTCATGGATGCTAAGGGGATTTATTATCCCAAGTATTACAAACGAAAATTTTCACTATCATCTTAAATTGATAAATTTTCATTATTGCATTGAACAATGCTTGGAATTTAATAGAATTTCAAATGCAAATACATCCTTGGAAGTAGCCAAGATCTACCCATCCATATTATCCATGAGTATTTTGGATATGTAATCCAACATATTCAAGATTAACACAAAATCCAATGTTGTCACAATAATGGAAGTTTTATTTCATGTCAATCCTTTGACATGGCTTTAGTGGACATTGGAGGCTTCATGCATCTTGAGGCATTAATTCTTTGAATTTTTCAAACTGGAAAGATTGCAATGATGCTAGTGTTGGAGTCAATGGCAAATGAACAAACATTCTCCATTTTCCCTTTCATGAAATCAAAATTTAGGAACTACCTCAATGAACACTTGCAAATTGTTGTTTGGATATATTCCCAAACTTTCTACATTTTAAACACCTTGTATGACACTTGTTTTGATGATTGGAAGGAGCAAAAATCTAAGTGAGGTTTGAATTAGATTCCATTGGCAATGGTTTAAAGTCTCATTTTGATGATGACAATTTTTGGCTAGAGTTGGGTAACTTTTTGCTAATGAAGTTTGAGGGATGTGCTGCCATATAGTGTACATGTTTGCAAGTCTACCAATATGTTTGATTTTGTTATTCAAGGTCTATTAATGAAGGTCTTCCATTGTGTTTTAAATTTGATTTTGTCTAAGATTTGAATGTGTAATTGTCTATCCAAGTTTGAAAGTTTGTTTAAGGTCTACCATTGTGTCTAAGCAATAAGTTTGTTGAGTTTTAATTTGAAGGTTTGTTGTACAAATGTCTATGTGATTATGTGTTTAAGTTTGAAGGTTTAAGTGTCTAAATATTTGAGTTTGAAGATTTATATGTTTGTTTGTCATTTTTGTCTATTTGCTTGAATGTCTAAGTGTTTGAAGTTTGAAGGTTTGTTTATATGTTTGCCAATTTTGTCTATGTGTTTGAATGTCTACATGTTTGAAAGTTTACATGTCTCTATGGTTAAGTGTTTGAGGTCTAATTTGCCTAAATATGAAAGTCTAAGTCAAAGCCTTGATATTTGATAACATTGATTTTTCATATTCAAGTTATTTTGTTGCATTATGTAAATACAATCACAATAGAAATTACATTATTCAAAAATTATGTTTACATCACGACATTGATAGTGATGGATTGTTTAGAACCCATACTAAATTTATGCACATTAGCAAGGTTCCATCTTCATGCATAAGAACCTACATGCAATTCTTCACATTTCATAAATTATTAATATTTACAATTGGTGTATAGGACCTTGTTTTTAACTCCCCTCCTAACTTGTTCATGAAAGTATAAGGAAACTTGAAGACCATTTTTATCATAACCTCAAGTTGAATCAAGTGAAAATCTAAATGAACACACTACAAGCCAAAGTCTTGTGATTAAAAGAAAACCTACAAGTAATATGCAAGAAAAGGCAAGCATTACACTCTACTTCACATTCACAAGTTCACACAATCATTGTGAAAGAAATCAAAATACAACGAGAACATATCATGTGTGAAGAAGAAAATAACTATGTAAAAATTCATGTTCAATCAAAAGATGTGAAGAAAAGTGCATTTAATCAATGAAGAAAGGACAACCCCAAACATCATACCATCTCTATAACATGGTAATGAAATGAATAAACACCACCCATCTCCATAACATGAAAGGTCTCTTTCAAAAACTAAAACCAAGAATAGAAAACTTTACCATTTTGTTGTAATAAAAGATTGATTCACTCAAATTTATTTGCAAACTTGAACCCTAAGTTCATTTCATCAATCCCAAATGACTTGGCCACTTTGCTTTACTATGGTTGAATTATCATTCGTTAGCAATAAATGTTTTGATTAATTTTTTATCATTCCATTGTTCGAATAACCTATTCCATTTTGAAGATTATTTGCACGAATCTTCAAAATGGAATAGGTTATTTGAACAATGGAATGATAAAAAATTAATCAAAACATGAATGCTTTACATTAAATAATAGCTTACCTTGTAGTTTTCCAAACAAATTCCACCAAAATTAACACATTTGGCCTTTTTAGCTTTCCAAACACATGCCACCAAAAACTTAATATTTTGCAACAAGGAAATTAAAAAATCATGAAGACAAAAAAATACTAATAATAACTTCTTCTTCCTTGTTTTTAAAAAAAAAATCTTAATGCTAATCCTTCCCTTTCTTTTCTTATTCTTGTTTTTTTTTCTTCTTTGAAAAAGAAAGTGACAATGACAATGAGCTACAAGCTTGTTGTTGTCATTTGTAGTTGAAGGCTACATGAACATTTTTTTAAAAAAATGCCCAAGAATGAGACTTATATGAAAAATTATTGAAACTTGGAGGAATAGTGGCAATGGCAAGAGAAGGGCAACTATGGTTCCCTGGCACCCCACAAAACACCAAAAACACACCAATGAGATCCATGGCAAAACAATAAAAAAAGAGCAGTGAGTTGTTCAAAGAACTTGTTCCAAAAGAGAAAAAAAAAAATTAAAGGGAAGAAGAAGAAAGAAGGAAGGAAGTGTGAAAAAAATAGAGAAAAATAAGAAGAAAATGAGGGAGAAGAAGTACCAAAAAAAAGTGGCAAAACAAAATTCTAAGGTTTTTTCTTTTGGCCTTGATGCAGCACATTGTGGGAACAACCTACCTTAACCCACCTAGACACCAATGGGGATGAGTTGGGTTTTCTCCAATTGGTGCATTGGCCTTTTGTTGAATGGCCATTGAATTCATGGCTCCTTCTTTTGGCATTGATGCGGCACATTATGGGAACAAACTACCTTAACCCTTAATTGAGTGCCAAGTGACAAGAGAGAATTGCAACCATATAACCTCCCAATAGTTAGAATTTTGCGACATTTTTAAATTTTTTGACTTAGTAGAGTTGTAGGGGACTTTAATCTGAATCATTTGGTAATAGAAAAAGTGTAATTTGGGTGAGAAATGAAAATGCCTCACAAGTGCAATTTAATGAAATACATGCAACTTTCAAATTTTGGTGTTTTTGGAGGATTTGATTTAGCTATCATAGTTCAATGATCCTAAAACGTTTAGGATAGATGGAAGGTGAGGCATATGAGGTTAATGGGAAAAAAAATTCAACATTCAGACTTGAGATGAGGTAGAAATGAGTGATCAAAGTTGCACATACAATGATCATTTACACACAAGCCCCAAAAAAAAAAAAAAACAAAGCAAGCTAGTTTTGCTATTCTAGAGTTTGTTATTGAGGCCCAATGCCTGCGAGAACCCTGCCAACTCCACCTTCAAAACTGGCAAAACTGGACTTTTTATCGTATGGGAAGATAGCAAAACTTGAGGGGGCTCAAGATTTTTCTCCATTTTCAAAGCTCAAATTTTTTCATGAATAAGCTTGAGAGACAAATGGCACATCAGAGAGGGTCAAGAGAGAACAATGAACATAAGGGTACCTGGTTTTAACCTGTGATAATATACCTAAGAGTACTAGGGAGGAGATGGGCCATTTTGGTTAGCACTGATGTTTACAATTTAACTTTTAAATCAATCCTCATACAAGAGGCTTTCTTTGACACAACTGATCGTGAGGAGTTTCTTGCTAATGCAACAGCACACCATTGAACAAGAACTCCCCAGTTATATCATGTATCATGTTGCCTTTTGACATTTTGGATAAAAAAATTCCAAGGGTAAGCACGATTCCAGAACTGAAAATTCAAGAAGCATTTCCAGTTATGCCCTTGTCCAAGGGATGAACAATGGTATCCGGTGTGGCACATCCAAGGGTTTTTAATATGAACTAAATAGGCTGAACTACTTGCCCTTATAGAATCAGCGTGCCCAGCCAAAGCAGCCTATTGTGAAGCTCGACAATCGGATACCAATTCTCTTAATGCTAGAGACTGGGCCAAAGAGGGTCAAGTATCCGGAGGGCCCATTCCTTGATACAAACTTATTGGCATATGCTCCTTCATTTTTCTTGCTAGGACTTTTTTCAACAAAGATGTGGCTCTTGTCAAGGAATCCATGATCTATTTTATGAATAAAAAGGGACATAAGTCCAAACCTTGTTTCCTAAGAGAATCCGAATTCTTAATATGAAAGTCTTCACAAGAAAGGAACTCCTAAGTTCAAAGCAACAATCAATCTGTTACATGTCTTTTGGCCAATTGATTTGATTTTTAAAATTTTTGATTCTAATGCAACTTGTGTATTCTGAGACCACAACAATCACTCCCAAGTACGGGATTAAAAACTTTTGGGTGCAATGTACCATACCCATAGCACAATCATTCATGATGAATAGAATAATTAATTATTTTTGGAACTTAGGGTTTGTCCAACCAAAATTTAATACATTGAAATTGGGTTTTACTTTTAGGAATTAACAAAATTGTTCATCACAAATTCATACATTGAAATTGAGTTTTACTTTTTTGGAATTAAAAAAACAATTTTTGTATTGAAGGCAGGGTTTTTCCCCATTGAAGTTATTTCCTTTTTATAAAAAAAGCATTGATAACGTGAGGTGTGAAACTTGGACATTTTCAAAATGCATTGTCCAACAATGTTTCTTTTCTTTAAATTTTGAACTATTTCTTTTAATTAATATAATTTTTAAAACATTTTTCTTTTTTATCCTCATATTTTTCTATTTTTTAATTATTTTTTTAAAATTGTTTTTTGACAAACTTGCATAGGTATAGTATTGGATTTTGCTTTCCACTTATTTATCAACAATCATATGTTGCCCCCACATACACAACTTGTCAATTATACACCATCTTGACCAAGCTGTGATGGACCCTTGCTTCCAATAGAAATGATCTAGTAGTGAAATTAAATCACAATATATGATTCTCTCTTTTATGGCTTGTTAACATCCACATATTAAAATAATTATAAAAGGGGGTTGCATTATTTCAACCGTTACACTGAAAAATGAAAAAAAGTGTATGAGAGCTTGTTATCATCCACATATCTATATATTTATATTAAGATAGTTGTTTGTTTTGTTTTGTGGTCACACATTAACACTCTCAAACCATAAGGCCCCTCACTATGCTTTTGGTATCATTGGAAAGTCCTTGACAACATGGTGTGCATGTTGCGCATTTTGCAAAATTTCGAACCAATGGAGCAAAAAATGATTAAATTTTAAATTACTTTTATCATTGAAAATAAATTATAATTTTAAAAATTAGGTTTTTCAATCAATCAATCAATGCCCTTTCGTCATAGTGTGATGTCATTGACCATACTATTTTGCCTTTTATATCACATGTGAAAATGCGCGGAGAATTTCAACCAATCAATGCATCCTCATCATATTAGCACTATCACATCTCAAACCTTAACACTTGAGCCAATGACATTTGAGTTCACACTTGTATCAATAATAATATTTTCTTCATAATAGAGTTTTTTTTTTTAAGGTGAAGGGTCTGCTTTTAGGTGGGAGACTACTAATGGCAAATCACCTGGACCAATCATTACGATGGACCAATCAGAAACACTGAGAACCAGTCAGATCGTATTTATTACACTCTTTTCTACATGTGCACAGCAGTTATGCGCCTCTTACTACCCACTGCAAACAAACTGTGCGGTTATGCTGAGCCACAACCAGCTTCATGAGCCAAACAGGCATGTTTTGACTTTTGTTCATCCAATTTTACTCTTTAGGACCACATACTGAGCACCGCTGGAGATGCTGTAACATGTAGCACTTATTGGACACCACCCCAAAAAGAGTGATGGTACTTTCAAGGATATATGCTATGTACCTATTTGGAAAGGGCCCAAGTGGAAGGCCTTCCATTATTTGAGGGCCACCTAAGGCCATTAGGCCCAAGTTGGGGGTGCACTCTGGAAATAAGGAGCCAAGTACAAGCCAAGAGTTGGGTCCAGCTCCACATTTTGGGAATGTCCCCCACTCATTACCTGTAGTAAAAAGTATGAGGCAAAGGTTTTCATTGAACTAAAATATAAGTAAATCACAAGGCATAGGAAGGGGAGGGTTCTTATGCCCACTCCTTAAGAAAGAAAGGGATCTTTTGCCTTATGAGTGGGAGGGGTCTTATAGCACATTGCTTTTGTTCCATATGTGTTGCCCAAAGTTGTCCTCTTCTCACCTATATGAGTGGGGTCAAAGAGGAGACACTCCATCATTCAATAATTTTTAAAATTTTGGGTACCTTCAAAAGTTTCAGTTATTTTGTGATGGACTAATCAAAATGGCTAATTGCCCACCCCAAAAAATGAATAATTTTTTTTTAAAAATTAGGACACACCCCACCTAATTAATACAAAAATGAATAAAGTACTCCACAGAAGGTAACTTTTGTGTGAACAAGATGTTAGGGCAGAGGAGGGTGAAAGGTAACCTTTGTGTGAACAAGATATTAGGTCAGACAAGTGATCTAAATACACTACTAAGATATCAATCATTTTTTTTCCATCCCCCTTCCCCCCCCCCCCGAAATTGATGTACAATTCACAGTCTTAGCATGCCATTTGGAGCCTATGACCACACTCACAATGCACCATTTAAAAGAGAATAGTAATAACTTTGTGCTTGCTTGCTACATTAATTTAAAATTCCAGAAAAAATATAAATTAATTAATAAAATAAAATTGGCTTACCAAGCATTTATGCCCTAGGGTTAAAAATACCAATGAGTCAATATCATGTGCTTTTTTTTGAAGGTTTGAATTGAAGTAGGTACTTACAAAACGTGTCAATTAGGTTGTGATTAGTTTAATCTACTTTTTATTTGGGTTGTGATGGTAGTACTCACAACAAAGTGAGTCTATCCAAAAGGGACATTTTTATTTTTTTTAAAATTGTTTTCATGCACTTTGCCAGGCTTTTGTCTTCAATGATTCAAAAAAATAATAATAATCCAAAGATGAAGTTTGAACTTTCTTACCACAAAGTGTCAAAAGGGTTTGCAGCTCCCAACTGCAAAACGACATTCACGTGTGTTCCAGTGGTTTGCAAGCAACAAAAGTGTGTGTGGTGGAATTGTATGACAATGGAAACGTGGGTTAGTAGGAGAGATACCACTAAGGTCTACTTTGGCACTTGGCGACAACTTTAGCCTAGTGTGTGCTTTTTTGGTGAAGGTATTTAGTATTTACTAGTGTTGGGTGGGTATTTGATTTTGTTGATAACCATGGGTATTGATTTTTTTAAATTTTGAAATCAAAGAAACCTGTAGCTAGAATTGCTTGTCATCGAACATGTGCCTGTATTTGAACTCTTTTCAACATTTTCCTCATTTCTGAAGCAAATTGAGCAATTTTTGTGTCATTGGATGTGCAAACTAGAGGGTTACAAATGTTCTTTTGAGCGCCAGAAGCAAAGGAGAAAACACAGGGAAGAGGATGTTGAGTGATAGTTTGCTTCAATTTTTTTGCAAAAAAATAATTCTAAACACCACTCTAGATCTACTAACCCCATATTTCTCTCATTTCTTGTCTGTTTTGAGTGATTTAGAATCTGATGGGTGCCCCAACTAGGGGCATTACAAAACTTTCTTGTATTCCAAAAGCAAACATGCAATGATCAAAAAAATTTAAGCTCGAAATTCTAATTTTTTTAAATTCACCCACCAAAAACTTTCTTGTATTCCAAATGCAAACATGCAACGATGAAAGATTTTAAGCTTGAAATCCTAATTTGTTTTGATTCACCCACCACCGAACATTGAACCCCCTTATGCCAAACACACCAGATCTATCCCATTCCTTTACTAAATTGAGCCATTTTTGTGATGTTGGAAGTGGTAGGGGAAGGGCTACAAATTTTCTTTGAGCTTTAGAACTAGAGGAACAACAAGTGAAGATTTGACTTTCTTTTGGGTTCTTAAGTGTTCACTCACTAACCTATCTATCTAGTTCAACTAGTTTTAGTACACTACAAGGAAATATGGGCTCATTTCACTCATTTTATAATGAATTTCATGGAAATTTGCTACAATGAAGTCACAATTGAATGTGAACAACAAGTGAAGGATTGAATGAATATTAGAATAGATGATGGAAAAATATGTAATTTCAAAATTAAACACGAATTCAATTTTTAAAAATAAAAAAATTATTCATTTTGTCAATGTGGAAACTGACCTAGGCTACGGTATCTCGGATTGCAAGGCACTAAATGTCTCCTAAAACGCATTATTCGGTGTATTTTAGGGCTTGTCTTTTTGTGTGATGTTTGATTTTGCACCAAATTACGTTCTACAATTTTTCATGTTTTGCTAAAAGAAAATTATTTAATTTTAAAAATATGTCTTTATTGTCTGAAGCCAAAAATGAACTCAACATCTTTCTCTTGAGAGGAAAAACACTAACCAACAACATAGATTTCAACACAAAAAAAGAGTAGTCATATTTTTTATTCAATATATGTTTTGGGTCAAACTAGTGAAACCTTGCAATAGAACCAAGTAGCTTTACATAAGGCCAAACACTCTTAACAACTTTTTGTGTCAAATAATGCTTGTTAAGGGGTGTTCAATATCGTCCTCTCCAACCATCAATTTTAATTTTTTATTGAAAACCAAAGTTGAAATTGGAATTGGAACCAGCCAAAAACTATTGTTGGAAAAATTACTTGATGAGTGGGATTTCTTAGAAATGATTTCATAATTTCCAAAATAATTGTGAGAGATATTAAATATTGAATAATTTTTGCTATTGTAACCTTTTTTGTTTTCTTAATTATTATTTTCACAATTGGGCTCTATCATCAAGGTCCTATTCACACTTGGAGTAATTATATAGTCGAATCATATTTGGGTCAATGGCACATGCCACACTCATGTAATTGATATAAATGGTCATTTTAATTAGTTGTGCAATGCTTGTAACTAGAAAAGTTTCAATGTTGGGCTATGCAAAGGTATGTAGAACTAGGTCCTTCAATTTTTCTGAAGAATCCAGAATTGAGAGAATCAAAATAGGAAAAATCGAGAACCAAACAACACTAGTTGTAATTTGCTAGTAATGCATTTTTTAAACAGTATATATTAAAGTTATACTCTTTAGTTGCTGAGAGGAATTTCCTAACGTATTTGGAAGGGAGCTTATTTATGTGAATACCCTTCCTTTAAAAAATAACTAATAATAATATAATATAATATAATAAATCTACTCCTTAAGAATGAATGGGAGGGAAATTTTGCCTTTTTATAGGTGTAGGATCCCTCCCACTTGTAATGACCTTTCAAAAATTTCCCAATGCAATTGGAGGGCGCCTTAAATTTGTAATCTTCCCTCTTGACACTAGAAGTCATCTTACATTTTTGTAAGGGCTTGTCAATTTTTTTTCACATGCTAAGTTACAACTAACAAGGTCATTACACACATTAAGGCCCTAGAATGGGTGCGTAATTTGGCATTGCCCTTAGTTGTCACCTCAGGTCAGAGCCTTATTCTAGTAATGGCCCCCATCCACAAGCCTTAACCTACCACTTATTGAGTAGGTGTAAGATCACTCCCTAATTTAGTAATTAGTCTAAACTTCAACCAAGTTTGAAGTTTGAACCAATTTGAAATATTAATTGGAATTGAAGCTAGTTTTCAAAATCATGACCTACAAGACACTGGAAGGCACATTTTGAAGTTCATTTTTTCCTATAGGGATAAAAGCTTGAAATTAGAGATGCAAAAATTATGTACTTTGATAATGTTTGCAAGTTGTGCAAACTTCAATTCTAACATGTAAAACTAAGTGTTATATACTTGAAGAGCACCTTACCAAGCATAGAAAGCTGGTGGGCTTAATCAAAATTGTTCACCTTTGCGAGCATTACATTTTGAAAAGCTAGTTGTCATTTTTTTCTCATGATATGAACTAGGTATTTGACAAGTACTTGCCAAATAACAAGAGAAATTTAATTTTTAAAACTCGCACAAGTGTTATGCCATGTGAAAGCCCTTGAGGGCAAGCTTTACGTTACACTAAAATTGGTTATTAGAAGTGGGATTAAAAAACAATATGGCTTACGGTAGAAAGATAATGGTCATATGGGCTTTACGTATAAGCATCTTTTAACTCAGGCACCTAGTTTGGATTCATATGTGAGTTAGTTACCTATTCCAAGCTTGTGACATAGCTTGTGACAAAACATTATGTTGTAGGGAAAGAAATGTCAAATAATATAAAGGTTCATCCATGGAAAGGAAAAGTGTGTGACAAAGGAATTATTGGCCTAAAGTTAATGAATGATAAGATCCATTAGATCTACATGAAACATGTGAATGATTCATCTGTTTTTCTTTCATGTATATGAGGGGTTGTGGGTGAATCTTTGGGTTCATTCCCCTTCAAGCAAAGCCTTTAAGTGCATGTCAAGAGCTTTTCATTGAAGATAGTTCACATAAAAATCAAGTTTTAGGTGCATATGTGATCCTAGCAGAACATATCCAAGTTTCACCCTTTTTATTGTGTGTGTGTTTTGTTGATTGTGTGACATTTTTTTTTTATGTTATTTATTATGTGATAGAAACATTACAAGGAGATGCAATTGAGTTCATTTTATGTTTTATTGAATTTTTAGTGAACTTGGACCAAATTACCATTGTGAAAGTGGTCAAACCCTAATGAATAAAGACTAATGACTATGGACAAGTGAATTCATTAATAATTAATTTTTTAGGTTGATTTTTTAGAAACCCAAAACTAAATTAAACACCTATGAATTTAGATTATTTTATTTAGGCCACCTAACCTAAATTAGGAAGTCAAGTCACCTTACTCCCCAACTTGAGGTGCATCATATGTGAAGGTTTGAACATTTTGCTTTCTCTCATCTCCTCTCACCTTTATGTTTTATAAAACAAATACTTAACTATTAAATCATTATTCAAATAAATGCAATGATTTGTCATCACATATTATTATGCAAATTATTTTCTTAACTTATTTATGTATTTACCTTAGGTATCTTTTCAACTTATGTTACCTTGTTACCCACCCTACTTTACATATCTAAATAGCCTAAGATACCCATAGGTTATCTTAAATTATTTTTAGATTAATGTGGACTATAAAATCTATGTGTAGACTACATACATCACAAACTTCCCATCACATGATTTGATAATGAAAATCATGCAAAAATCATTTTTTCATAAATTTATGCTTTTTACACATGGATTTTGTGTGTCTAAAACATATATGATGCAAAAATTAATAGAATGAAATATTTTCAAGTGATTGAAAATATTTCATCAAATTTATACATGCATCATACATGTTTTAAATGCACATCTATGTGTGAAAAATATAAACTCATGAAATAATAAATTTCGTGTGAATTTCAAAGGAACCAATGAAGCTAGTAATTTGTGGTGTAAGCTAAGTTTTTGGGGTAATCCTAAGTTATTCCTAGGTTAGTTTATATTACTTTAGGCTATTCATAAATGAATGTAAATTACCTTAGACTATTTTTAAGGTACCATAGGCTAGGATTTTAAATTAATCCTAAGTTATTCTTAAGTTGTGGTACATAGGTTATTATAGGTTATTTTCAACTATTATACTTTAGGTTATTTTAAATTGTTCCACCATAAGCTATTATAGACTATTATACTTTAAGTTATTCCATATTAAAATATTCTAAACAATTTTATCTTAAGGTATTATAGACTATTCCATCCTACATTATTTAAGGTTATTTTACCTTGGGCTATTTTTAGCTATTCTAAGTTATCCCACCCTATGTTATGCAATCTTTTTTTTTTTTTTTTCAAATTTTTTCCCCTTAAACTTTTTTTTTTTTTTTTTTTTTTTTTTCCTTTAATTTTTTAAAGTTTTTTTA
>Ga0116231_10008919_pt1 | contig 17307 bp, 14 predicted proteins | sample S1TSphgellanicum_2_FD_89695 | JGI IMG/M metagenome (GOLD analysis project Ga0116231, IMG submission 89695) | Host-associated microbial communities from peat moss isolated from Minnesota, USA - S1T2_Fd - Sphagnum magellanicum MG | ecosystem: Host-associated > Plants > Peat moss > Unclassified...
CAGCCAGATCCGCCATTCTCCGTCATTTCGCCGCCGCTGCCTGGCCGCCGGGTCTGCAGCAGGCGCAGGTTGCACCCCCGGCAATGCCGCTAGCATCGCGTCATCGTTTTGGGCTGGCAGGACCACTAACGCTCGGTCTCACGAAGCATCCTGTGGCATTGCGTTGGCGGGACGCGGTCAAGGCTTTTCACGGAAGCGTTATTGACTTGCTAACGGCGGACATGCTGTGGCTCCTTTACAACGTATAGTTTATTATGAGGCGAAAACGTTAACGGCAATTGACAGATTCACGGTCCCAGTTCGTGATGTTGCCGGCGAGCTTGCCCGCTGGCCAATGCAGGATGATCGTTAGAGAGTGACCATGGCGCATCGTAACAAACGCTTCGTATCCATCCTGTTCGGCGCGTTGGTAATGGCGCGGCTGGGGTTGATTGGCAGTGCGTTCGCCTCCGACCCCCTGGCCGGAGATGCCTACGCGCCGCCGCCGAACTCCACGCTGCTGATGCTGTATGATTTCTACCATAACGACAATAAATATGGCGGCCAGCTTGGCGACCCGGACGGGCCCGATGCGAAGCAGGATACGCAGGTCACGGCGAACGTCATCCTGCTACGCGCTCTGCACGCCTTCCTTCTCGACAATTATAATGTCGGCTTTCAGGCCTACGTGCCGATCGTGAATTATCTGGGTGACCAGCATGTCGGCATCAACGATCTGGGCACGCCGGCACCTGGCCTGCTGCCCTCACTTGGACCCGGCCGGGCTGAACTTGGCGCCACCAGCGGCATACTGCAACCGAATTTCAGCTTCTATATTTTTCCCATCGCCAACGCGAAAACCGGAACCTATTTTCTGTTCGAGCCGTGGATTTCCCCGCCGGTGAGCTCGTTCAACAAAAACAATTCGCTCAACACCTCCGGCCAGGATGTCTGGACCTTCAATACCGAGTTCGGCTTCCGCACGATTCTGTTCGGCACCCCGGATACCAGGAACCTTGCGATTGAACTTTGGCAGGAGACCTATCTTTACGGGATCAATTCAAATTCAGCGTTCGTAAGTCCGGAAATTTACGCAAACAACATTCCGGCACTCTACACGATCGGGCATTCGATTGACCCGGCTATTCCGGATTCCAACCCGGTTCGGGCCGCCTCGGTAACGCCGGCGACATTCCGCGAACAGCCGACCAACGAGTTCCGGGTTTATCTGCCCTACCAGTTTATCGCCGCCACCCACGCTTATATCGCCCCAGGCCTGTACCAGTCCTTCGGCGGCAAGCAGACCTATAAACTCAGAGACGGTGAAGTTGTGGATTCCGGCGTCCGCACCAATGAAACCCAGCTGCGGTTGATTCTGGGCAGCTTCGTCACCCCCAGCATTCAGGTATCGCTGACCGGCGATTATGACGTTATCGCGCATGGCACACCCTATGACCGGGTGCTGGAATTCCGGATTATAAAGTTTCTTTATTGAAGGAAGGTCGTTCTTTTTCTGAAGAAAAAGAACCAAAAAGACTTTTTTACTCTGGGCCTGGGGCGTTATGCCGCTAGCGCCCATAGCCCAGCGTAAAAAAAGTTTTTTGCTTCTTTTTTTCAAAAAAGAAGCGCTTTCCTTAAGCGACCTAAATCCCAAAATCGCCCTTGATTCCAATGATGAACGACGCCCCCGGAATTTGCAGGCCGTTGACGGGTTCGAAATTCGAATCCAGCAGGTTGTCGGCGATCGCGAATAGCTTGTATCGCGGCGCGAGCTGGTAATTCACCGATAGATTGACAATGGTGCCTGGCTGCGCCAGGCCCTCGCCGAGCGGATAGCCGTTATTGTCATACAGATAATCGGTGAACCGCCCGATATACTGAACCTGCGGCACGATGGTGAGGCTGGGCAGCGGCGCCAGGGTCACGGTTGCGCTGCCGGCGTTTTCCGGCCGGCGCAGCAAGGGCGTTTCGCTGGTTATGTCGCGGGCATCGGTGTAGGTGTAGGTGAGATCGGCCGACAGCCAATCCGCCGGGGTGAGCACGGCTTCGGTTTCAACGCCGCTGATTTGCGCCTGGTCGATATTCTCCTCGGTGGAGGCGGTGTAATCGGCGTTTTCCGTATATTCGATCAGATCGTGAATATTGTTGTGGAAATAGGTCGCGGACAGGCTGGCGAAATCGGCCTGCCCGAAGGCCGGAATATCGAATTGCGCGCCGGCGTCGTAGCCCTGGCTGCGTTCGGCCTGCAAATTCGGATTGCCCTGATAGCCATAGCTATCGACGCCGTAGAGGTCGAATAGCGAGGGCGCCAGAAAGCCGGTGCCGTAGGACGCCTTCAGATGCAGATCGGCCGCCGGCACCGCCAGCACGCCGCCGACGCGGCCGGTGAAGGCGTTGCCAAAACTGGAATAGGAATCATCGCGCAGCGCACCGGTCAATGTGAGGTCATTGAAGACCGTGGTCTGGGCGCCGAAATGCCCTGCGACATCGTGCTGGGATTGATCCACCGACGCGGTATAGGGCGCGCCGAAATAGGCGTCGTTCACACTCTCCTTGGCGGTATCTTGCAAATATTCAATCCCGAACAGGATCGAGGTGAACTCGGCCGGCCCGGCATCCGGGACATGCACGGTATTGTTCCATTGCACGTCGTTGCGGTAGCCGTGATAATGGTCATCGTTGAAGGCCTGGTTCGGATCGTCGGCGTCCAGCAGGTTGGTGTAATACAGGTCATTCTGAAGATGCGCCGCGAATAGTTCCGTGGTGAGCAAGCCGTTGAACAGGTTGCTGACGGCGCCGAGCTTGTAGAATAGATTGGTGTTCTGATTTTCCGAGTTCGGATCATCGAATATCGGATCGCCGAGATCCGGAAATGCGTTCTCCTGTTGCTGCGCCCGCACCACCAGGGAGATGCGGGTGCCCTCGACCGGCGTGTAGCCGACGTTGAGCGAACCGAGTTTGGACCGGTACGGGTCTTGGTTGTTCGGATTATAAACGCTCAGGCGCTGCGCGGTGTAATTGAAACCGGCCTGCTCGTTGACCGCGCCGCTGAGCGCATAGTCGAACTTGCCGGTCGAACCGGAAATCGTCGCACTGCCCTGGCCCTGGGCCGGGTAGCCGCCGGCCGCGGTGATGCTGGCGGTGGGCGCGCCGGAGCCTTGCAGCGTGATTATGTTGATCACGCCGCCAATGGCGTTGGAGCCATACAGGCCGGACATCGGTCCGCGCACGATTTCGATGCGTTCGATATCGCTCAATGTATAATCGCCGAAATTGAAGGCGCCGTTCGGGTCCGACGGATCGTTAACCGGCACGCCGTCCAGCAGCACCAGCACGTCTTCCGAATTGGTGCCGCGGATGAACACGCTGGCTTGGCCGCCGGGGCCGCCGGTTTGCACCACGTTCAGGCCCGGCACCGCGGTCAACGCCTGCACCAGCGTGGTATAGCCGCGGGTTTGCATCTCCGCCGCGGTGACGATTGTTACCCCGGCCGGCACATCCGGCAGCAAGGTGGAAACCCGCGTTGCCGTCACCGTGACTTCGGGGATCGCGGAGGGATCATCCGCATACGCAATGCAGGGAAACAAGGACGCAAGCAGGCAAAGCCTGAGCGGGAGAGAAAACGGCATAAAAAGCCTCCAGCCAACCGCGCAAGCGCGGCGTCACCCAAAAAGCGACAGAGGCTCGGGGTCTTTCTCCCCTCCGCAGATGGCACTCCCCGGCCATTTGCGCGCAAATGTCTCGATGCCGGCCGGTCTCCTGGCTCGCGGGTCACCATTCACAACCGCCTTCTCACCTTTCGGCAATGGCATCTGGCTGCGAACTCGCCACTCACAGTTGCGGGGACAGCTGCGGACCTACCCCGCATTCCCGTTTCAGCCCTCGCGGGCCACCGTCATCTGCGGGGAATCGTAATCGATGGGGTGGCGCAAGCCAAGGCAATGACTTCTTTTTGTGAACAAAAAGAAGCAAAAAAACTTTTTTCCCCGGGACATGGGCTTTGAGGGCGACGACGCGGAGGCTGCACCCCCTTGTCATTGGGGTTAAAAACGCCGATCTTGCTGGAAGCGGACCGTACCGGTCCTGATTCCCTGTTGGAGACCCGTGATGTTCATCGAAACCGAAGGCACGCCGAACCCGGCAACGCTCAAATTCCTGCCCGGCCAGGAGGTTCTGGCCGGCCGCACCGCCGACTTCGCGGATGCCGATGCGGCGCTGATCAGCCCGCTCGCCAATACGCTGTTTGGTCTGCCCGGCGTGACGCGGGTGTTTCTCGGCGCTGATTTCATCACCGTGACCAAATCCGAATCGACCGAGTGGCAGGCGTTGAAGCCGCAGGTTCTGGGTGTGGTCATGGAACATTTTCTCGCCGGCCTGCCGGTGATGAGCGAGGCCGGCGCGGCGGCCGCCGAGGATGTGCTGCCCGAGGACCGGGAGATCGCCGAGGAGATCAAGGACCTGCTGGAGACCCGCGTGCGCCCGGCGGTGGCCAGCGATGGCGGCGATATTATCTTCCGCGGTTTCCGCGACGGCGTCGTCAGCTTGCAGATGCAAGGCTCATGCAGCGGCTGCCCGTCTTCCACCGCAACCCTGAAGCATGGCATCGAGAATTTGCTCAAGCATTATATTCCTGAAGTGCAATCGGTCACCCAGGCTTTTTCCTAAGCCTGTAAATCGGCTGATTTTAAATCCCACTCTGGAGAAATGCCTATGGCATTGGACGACCATGCGCTCGATATCCTGTTCCGCGCCGCTCGTACGAATTGGCAATGGACCGACGAACCGGTAACCGATGCGGATCTGGAAGCGCTTTATGAACTGGTGAAACTGGGACCCACTTCCGCCAACTGCTCACCGGCCCGCTTTGTGTTCGTGCGGACGCCGGAAGGCAAGGAGATGCTGAAGGCGGCATTGAGCCCGGGCAATGTTGACAAGACAATGGCCGCGCCGGTTACCGTCATCGTCGCATATGAAACGCATTTTTTTAACGATCTGCCGAAATTATTCCCCGACAACGATGCAAAGCGCTGGTTTGCCGATAACCCGGACCTGGCGAAGGATACCGCGTTCCGCAACTCGACCCTGCAAGGCGCCTACATGATCCTGGCGGCGCGGGCGCTTGGCATAGATTCCGGCGCGATGTCCGGCTTCGACAACAGCAAGGTTGACGTGGCGTTTTTTGGGAGAAGCGGCTGGAAGTCGAACTTTCTGCTGAATCTTGGGCATGGCGTTGCCGAACATGCGCAGCCGCGCCTGCCGAAACTGACGTTCGAAGAAGCAACGCGCTTCGCTTGAGCGCGAGGTTGTCCGCTTTGCTCGCCATCGACGCGGCCGGCCCGCGCGCCGGCGTCGCCGTGTTGGGCGCGGATGGAACGGTGCTCAGCCGCCGAATCGCGGAGGCGAAAACCGGCTTGACCGAAACCCTGCCGGCGCTGCTGCAGACCAGTCTTGACGAGGCCAAGACTGAAATTGATGCGGTCGCCGTCAGCACCGGCCCCGGCAGCTTCACCGGGCTGCGCAACGCCATCTCGATCGCCCAGGGTTATGCCGCGGCCTCGGGCGCCGTATTGCTCGGCGTACCGGTCAGCGCGGCGTTCGCCGCTGCCTTTCCAACCCTGCACCGGCCGCTTTGGGTCGCCATCCGGGCCCGCAAAGGCCGGATGTTCATCATCCGTGAAGGCCATGCCGAAGCCTTTGGCGATGCCGATATTCCCCGCCCCGGCCTGCCGATTGCGCTGGCAGGCGATGCCGCCAACGAGGTTGCTTCGCGCCTCGCGGCACTTGGCCATGATGTGCTGCTGACCAATGCCAGGTTGATCGACCCGGTCTGGGTCGCCCGCGCCGCATTGTCCCGGCATGAAGCCGGCCTGCCGCCATACCCGGCCCAGCCGATTTACGTCGACCCGCCGGAAGCAAAACAGCCGGCGGGCGGCCTGCGCCCGCAACCGGTGTGACGCCCGCCACGCCGCACCACGCCGCCGCCATGGCCGCGATCCACGCCACGGCATTTCCCGCCGATCCGTGGAATGAACAGAGCTTTTCGCGGCTCCTCGGCCAGCCCGGTGTCGCCGGGTTTATCGATGAACGCGGCGGCATCGTAATGCTCCGCTGCACCGCCGACGAAGCCGAAATCCTGACCATCGGCGTCGCCCATCCGAGGCTTGGCATCGGCACCGCGCTGATGCGAACCGCCATCGCCCACGCCCGGAACCAGAACGCCAGAACCTTGCACCTGGAGGTCGCCGCGTCCAACACCGCCGCCTGCGCGCTGTACGGGAAGCTGGGCTTCAAACAAACCGGCCGGCGGCGGAATTATTACGGCAATGGCGTGGATGCATTGATGCTGAGTTTAAGCTGGTAGGAAGCACTTCTTTTTGTGAACAAAAAGAAGCAAAAAAACTTTTTTATTCTGGGTCTGAGGCGCTTGAGGAATCGCGGCCATGCCCCAGATTCAAAAAAGTTTTTTGGTTCTTTTTTTCAAAAAAGAACTGCTTTTTCCTACCGCCTTAGCTGTTCCGGCATCCACGCCACGGTGGCGGCGGCGACGGCCATGCCCAGGAAAAATCCGCCGATGACGTCGCCGACAAAGTGAAATCCGTAGCCGACCAGACCGATCATGACGGATGCGATCAGGGCCATCCAGAGTGGCCGGTATTGCGGAACGCGAAACCATAATACGAACATCGGGGCGGCGATGTAGGTGGTGTGGCCGGATGGGAAGCCGCCGAAAAAGGCACTGTCGGTAAAGGGTTGCAGGTGGTAGACGCCGGTGCTCAGCCATTCCGACGGCCATGGCCGGCCGATGATGAATTTCAATTCGTCCTTGGCCGAGTTTGCAACGATGGTTGCCATGCTGACGGTGAGATAAAGATTGGTGCCGGCGTTTTGCGGCCGCCCCGATAATTTTCCGAACGCAAAAATGATCAGATAGATAATCGACATTGGGAGCGGCAATAGCGACGGCGTCGCCATCAGCTCGTACAGGTCGGCGAAGCGGCGGTGGTGGATGACGTATCGCAGCACCGGCCGGTCGACAAAATTCACGCTGATGAATATCAGTATTGCGAAAATGACGACGGCAATGGCGGTCTTTTTGATCTGGCGCCCGAAGGCGGGTGGACGTTTTGACATGGTCGCTTGAGGCAGCATGTTCATCGTCTAAGCCGCAAATACGTTAACAATACGCTACCTTTTTCTAAAATCGCCGGCAAAATTAAGGAATTAATACGGTACTGCCGGTGGTCTTGCGGGCTTCCAGCGCGGTATGCGCGGCCTTGGCGTCGGACAGGGGAAATGTCTGGTTGACTTGAATTTTTACGCCGCCGGAGGTGACGACGTCGAACAGATCGGCGGTGACGTGCAGCAGATCGCCATGGGTTGCGGTGTAGGTGGCAAGGCTCGGCCGGGTTAAAAACAAACTGCCTTTGGCCGATAGGATCGAAATATCCACCGGCGGTACCGGGCCGGAGGCGCTGCCATAGCTCACCATCATGCCGAGCGGCGCCAGGCAATCCAGGCTGGCGGCGAAGGTATCCTTGCCGACAGCGTCATAGACCACCGGCACCATGGCGCCGCCGGTAATGCGCTTTACCTCCATGGCAAGATTTGCGTGGCCGATGATGGTGTGGGTCGCGCCGTTGGCTTTCGCCAGCTCGGCCTTTTCCGGCGAGGACACGACGCCGATGACCGCAGCGCCAAGATGCCGTGCCCATTGGCACAGGATAAGCCCCACGCCGCCGGCGGCCGAGTGGACGAGAATGGTCTGGCCCTTTTGCACATTGAACGTCCGACGCAGCAGATATTGCGCGGTCATCCCTTGCAGCATCATCGCCGCGCCGGTTTGGAAATCGATCGTATCCGGCAACTTGACCAGCCGGTCGGCCGGCATCGCCCGCTCGGTGCAGTAGCTGCCGAGTGCGCCGCCGGCATAAGCGACGCGATCGCCTGGCTTGAGGTCGCCGACCCCGGCGCCGACCGCCAGCACCGTGCCCGCGCCCTCCATACCCAAGGTCGCCGGCAAAGCGGTTTTGTACAGGCCGGTGCGGAAATAGATATCGATATAATTCAGGCCCACCGCCTCGTGATGGATCAACGCCTCGCCGGCCCGTGGCTCCGGCGTCGGCACCGTTTCCCATTTCATGACGTCCGGGCCGCCGACTTCGTGAATGCGCACAGCTTTCGACATTATTTTTTTCCACCCAAAAGCTTCAAATTTTGCCGCCTCTCTCCAGATCCAGCAATTTTTGCTTGGTCTGCAAGCCGTCGCCGCCGGAATACCCGCCGAGCCCGGCCACCGCGACGACGCGATGGCAGGGGATGAAAATGGCGATCGGGTTGGCGGCATTGGCGCCGCCGACCGATCGTGCCGAGCCGCCGGCGATGCGGGCGATGTCGATATAGGTTCGGGTTTGCCCGGCCGGGATTTGCCGCAATGCCTGCCAGACGCGCTGGCGATAGGGCGATCCATGCGGGTTCAGCGGTAGATCCGGCAATGGCGCGCCGTCAAAATAATCCTGCAACGCCGATTTGGCGCGCAGCAAAGCCGGTGTTTCGGTCTGATCGCGGCCCCAACCCCAATCAAGTGCGACGATTTCCCCGGCCTCTTCGGAAACCGTCAAATCACCAATCGGCGAATGAAGGGAAAGTTGCGGCACATAATTCTCCAAACTCGCCCGCACGCTAGAGCGGCAACCCGGCCCGATCAAGCGCCGGATTATTGCGGCGCGATCCAAGGGTTTTCCGGCCAATGGTGTTTCGGGTAGCGGCCGCGCATGTCGCGCCGCGCGTCCAGCCAGCCATTGCGCCAGAAATTCTTCAAATCCGCAGTAATCGCAATCGGCCGCCCGGCCGGGGAGAGCAGCGCCAATTGCAAGCCGATTTTACCGCCGGCGAGCCGCGGCGTTTCATCCAGGCCATAGAAATCGCGCGCCCGGGCGGCGGCCACCGGCACCAGTCCGGTATAGTCGATGGCGACCGGGCCGCCAGGCAGCCGCAGTTGCGGCGGCAGTTCCTTGTCCAGTTTCTCCGCCTGTTCGTGGCTGAGCTGGCGGCGCAGGATGGCCGCGACGTCTAGCGCCGCGGCCTCTTTCAAATTCGTAAAGCCGGCCAGATAGGGCGCCAGCCAAAGAGCGGTGGTGGCGGCCAGAGCCGGGCGGGATAGATCCGGATAATCCGGGTCGATCCCTCGCATCAGCGCCACCCTTGCCTGCAGGTTCAGGGCCGCTTCGGTCCACTCTAGCTGATCCAGTCGGGTTGCCAGAGCTTTGGCCAAGGCGGCTTGCATTTCCTCCGGAGCTGCCGGCAACGTCCGGTCGGACAGGATCAAGGCCCCGAGGCGCAGGCGCTGGCGCGTCAGCACGCTGCCGGTGGCCGGATCGAAGCCGGATTCCCGGGTTTGCTTGCAGCGCGCCTGCAAGGCGGAGGGCAGGTTTTCGGCATCGAGCGCGGCGCCGAGGCGGACCCGGGAGCCCTTGGCGTCCAGTGACGCGGCCACGATCAGCTTATGCCGCGCCAGCGGGTCGGCCGGCGGCAGTTTGCCGCTGCCGCCGCCGGCCAGCCGGTACGATCCGGGCTCGCCACGGCTTTGCCCGACCCGGTCCGGAAACGCCGCCGCCAGCAACGGTCCCGGATCGCCGGCCGCGACGGCGTTGGCCGGCAGGCCGAGCCGGGAACGATAGATTTTTGCGGCTTGGCGTATCCGCGCCAGGGCGCCGCGATCGGCTTCGAGCTTGCCGGCCAGCGCGTCCAGCCTGAGCGCAATATCGGCCGGGGCGTCGCCTTTGCGGGCCAGCGGGTCCCGCTCCTCCAGGATAGCTGCCAGGTCGGCTGCCAATGCGCGCTCCTGGGGGGAGCTGGCCGTCACCATCATTGCCGCCAGCCGGGGCGTGGCGCGCAGCCGCGCCATTTCCCTGCCCGTCGCGGTCAGCTTGCCGGCCTCGTCCAAGGCCCCGAGCTCGGTCAGCAGGGTCCGGCCCGCTTCCATGGCGCCGGCCGGAGGTGCGTCCGGAAACGGCAAATCCTCCGGGCGCTCGCCCCAGGCGGCGGCACTCAGGACCAGCCCTGAGAGTTCCGCTTCGAAAATTTCCGGCCGGTCGAAATTCGGCAGGCCGCGATGCAGCGCCTCGCTCCAAAGCCGGATCGCCAGCCCCGGGGCTTCCCGCCCGGCCCGGCCGGCGCGCTGGGCTGCCGCCGCCCGGCTGATCCGCAGGGTTGTCAGCCGGGTCAGCCCGGTTGCGACGTCCAGGCGCGGGGCGCGGCGGAAACCGCCATCGACCACGATGCGCACGCCCGGTACGGTGAGCGAAGTTTCGGCGATCGAGGTGGCCAGCACCACGCGGCGCTTTTCATGCTGGCGCAGCGCCAGATCCTGCGCTTCCGGCGGCAGTTCGCCGTGCAGCGGCAGCACCAAAGCCGGGCAGCCTGAGAGCAAAGCCTCGGTTCGGCGGATTTCCGCCATGCCCGGCAAGAACACCAGGATATCGCCCGGATGCGCCGCCAGCGCGTCTTTCACCGCTTTGGCGGCAGCTTCCGGCAGTTCGCGGGCGGTGGGGATATCGCGCGCCAGATGGCGGATTTCGACCGGGTGCATGCGGCCATCGCTGGCAATCACCGGCGCGTCCAGCAGGGCCGCCAGCTTCCCGGTATCGGCGGTGGCCGACATTGCGATGATCCGCAATTCCGGCCGCAGCCCGCGCTGCAGATCCAGCACCAGCGCCAGCGCCAGATCCGCTTCCAGGCTGCGCTCATGCACCTCGTCGAAAATGACGCAGCCGATGCCGGACAGGCCGGGGTCGGAGAGTAGCCGGCTGGTCAGCAGGCCCTCGGTGATGACTTCGATTTCGGTTGCCGCCGAGGCGGCTTTTTCCAGCCGGGTGCGAAAGCCGACGCGGCCGCCGACCGGCTCGCCGAGCAGCCCGGCCATCCGGGTGGCGGCGGCGCGGGCCGCCAGGCGCCGCGGCTCCAGCATCAGAATCTTGCCGCGGCCAAGCCCGGCGGCGAGCAGGGCCAAGGGCACAAGGGTGGTTTTGCCGGCGCCGGGCGGGGCAACCAGCACCAGGTTCGGGCGGGCGCGCAAGCTTTGCAGCAGGGCTGCGAGCACGTCGTTGATCGGCAGATCGGTGGCGGACAGGTCAAACATCTGCGCGGCGCGTACCATTTATGCGCCGTCCATGCGATATAGCGGCGATGCGCTGGGTATTTCTGCTCCTGCTGTTGCTGCTGCCGGGTACGGGGTTTGCCGCGACCAGCAATGTGTTTACCAGCAGTCGCGCCAGTGTCAGCCTGATCTCCGCCGCGAACGCGCCGGTCAATGGGAAAATTCAACTGGCGCTGGATTTCCGGCTGGCGCCGGGCTGGCATATTTACTGGTCGAACCCAGGCGATGCCGGGCTTGCCCCGCAGATAAGCCTCGATCCGCCGGCCAGCGCGGGGCCTTTCATCTACCCGCCGCCTGAACTTTTGATTGACGGTTCGGTTGCAGCCTATGCGCTGAGCGGCTATGTGCTGCTGCCGTTCACCGCAACCCGTGTTGGTGACAGCATCCACGCCAACGCGTTCTGGCTGGCCTGCCGCGATGTGTGTGTTCCCGAGCACGCGCGTTTCACACTGGCTCTGCGCGGCGGCCCTTCACCGGAAGCATCGCTGTTCACCAATATGCCGGTCGTGGCATCGCCATTTGCCGCCAGCATCGCGCCCGGCGGCCAATTGACCATCGCCGGGCTGAACCGGAGGCAGGTGCGTGCCGCGCGATTTTTCCCTGATGCGGACGGCGCCATCATCAATAACGCGCCGCAGCGCGTAAGCTTTTCCAGCGCCGGGCTGACGCTGCATTTGAGCCCCGGGCAAAATTTTGCGGCCGGAAAATCGCTGTCCGGCGTCATCGAACTGACCGACCCCAGCGGCGCCATGCAGGCCCTGCACATTGAGGCCAGTCCAGGGCAGGCGCCGGTTGCAACCTCGCTGGCGCTGTGGCTGGGATTTGCCTTGCTCGGCGGCCTGATCCTCAATCTGATGCCCTGCGTTTTCCCGATCCTGGCGATGAAAGCCTTCGCCATCACGCGTTTTTCCGGCGCGGGCATTGCCCATATCCGCCGCGAGGCGCTCGGCTACGCCGCCGGCGTGCTGGCCGCCATGCTGGCCATCGGCCTGATCCTGATTTCGCTGCGGGCTTTGGGCAGCGATTTCGGCTGGGGCTTCCAATTCCAGTCGCCGATCTTCGTCGCCTTGATCGCCTGGCTGATCCTGGTGTTGGGCCTGAACCTCGCCGGCATGTTCGAGATATCGCTGCCCGCCACACTCGCGCATTTTCATTACCATGGCAGTTTTTTCACCGGCCTGCTCGCGGTCATCACTGCAACGCCGTGCACCGCGCCGTTCATGGGCGGCGCCATCGCCGCCGCGCTCGCCGCCCCGTTGCCGGCGGCGTTGGGTATTTTCCTCAGCCTTGGCATCGGCTTTGCCGCGCCGTTTCTGCTGCTCGCCATCCTGCCCGCGCTGGCCAGCAAGCTTCCGCGCCCCGGCGCCTGGATGCTGCATCTGCAGCGGGCCTTGAGCCTGCCGATGTTCGCCACCTTCATCTGGCTGGCCTGGGTAATGCTGCACGAAGCCGGCGCCACAGCGACGCTGCTGCTATGCCTCGGCGCCGCCGCAATCGCGGCTGCACTCTGCATCAAAAAACTGCGCCCCGCCGCCGCGCTGGCGCTGCTGGCACTGCCGTTCCTGCACACCACGCCGGCCGCCGCTTCGCTGACGCTGCCGAACGCCGAGCCCTATAGCGCCGCCCGCCTGGCATCGCTGCGCGCCGCCAATATTCCCGTATTCATCGACCTGACCGCCGCCTGGTGCGTCACCTGCCTGGTCAACGAGCACAGCACACTGACCAACAACGCCGTCCAATCCGCGTTTACCGCCCACCATATCCAAACCCTGGTCGGCGATTGGACCAACCGCGACCAGGCGATCACGCAGCTGCTGCAAGCAAGCTCCCGCGACGGCGTGCCGCTGTATTTGTATTTTCCCGCCGGCGCGGCACCGATAACGCTGCCGCAGATACTTACGCCGGAAATTGTGCTGGACGCGATTAAGTAAGCAAGAAGCCGCTTTTTTGAAAAAAAGCGGCGCAAAAAACTTTTTTATGCTGGGCCATGGGCTGTGTCGGTGACAGCGCCCATGGCCCAGAGTCAAAGAAGTTTTTTGCTTCTTTTTTTCAAAAAAGAAGTCCTTGCTAGCTCCAGCCAAGTTCCTCTTTGGCTTTATCGGTCGCGACCGTGCCGTCGTCTTCGGCGATGTTGTAGATGCCTTGCGTGCCCTGGGTGAGGGCGAGGCACGCGGCTTTGGCGGCGCCGTCGACGTGCAGGGGCGTCGCGCTGAAGGGGGCGCCGTAGCCTGTGCCTGGGCCGTAGAGCCGGCCGTAGCGAAGGACGATGCCGGTGAAGGGCGCGCTTAGCACCTGCTGTTCCAGACTTGAGACCCCGCGCGCGGAGATGCCGCGGAGGCCCTCGGCTTCGGTGTCGAGCGGATCTTCTTCGCGATATGGGTGCTGCTCGCCGGCATAGGCGAAGGCGATGCTCTGCGCGATGAAGCGCTTTACGCCGGCCTGTATCGCGGCATCGATGAGGTTGCGGGTGCCGAGTTCCCGCAGGCGGGCGTTTCGGGGGATGGCGTCGGCCAGCAGCCGCTGGTCGAGCGCCGGCGGCAGGTCGGTCAGTTGATGGATGACGATTTCAGGCGCGGCCTCGGCAACGGCGGCGTTGAGTGCCGGGACGTCGAACACGTCGACGATCACCGGGTCGACGCCGAGGCTGCGCAATTGTTCCGCTCTGGCGGGTGAACGGGTGGTGCCGACCACGTGCCAGCCTTCGGCGATGAGCATTGGCGCAAGGCTTTGGCCGATGACCCCGGCGGCGCCGGCGAGGAACAGGGTTTTATCCATTTTCTCCGTCTTCTTGTTGTTACTTGAAATTGGCGGCCAGCTGCTCGAACGCTTTGGCGCGATGGCTTATTTTATCCTTAACCTCAGCGCCGAGCTCGGCATAGGTTTTGGCATAGCCGAGCGGCATGAAGATCGGATCATAGCCAAATCCGTTTGCCCCGCTTGGGGTTTTTGCAATCAGCCCATCCGCGTGGCCGATATAGGTGGCGGTTGTGCCGTCCGGTTGGGCGAGGCAGAGCGCGCAGGTGAAGCGCGCCCGCCAGTCATCCTTTTGCGCCGCCGCGGCGATGATCCGCGCGAAGGCTTGCGGGTAGTCTCCGGCGGCGTAGCGCGCCGAAAAAATCCCTGGGCCGTTATCCAATGCGGCGATCGAGATTCCGGAATCATCGGCCAATGCCGGCATGTTTGCGGCTTTCGCCGCGGCGGCCGCCTTTAATTGCGCATTGCCGGCAAAGCTGCTCGCGGTTTCATCCGGCTCCGGCAGCGACCGGGCTTGCGCGCCGATGACGGTAACCCCGAACGGCGCCAGCATCGACGCAAATTCCGCGAGCTTGCCCTGGTTATGCGTCGCGACCAGGATTTGCTTCATGCCTTGGCCAGGGCTGCCGCCACGGCCTTCACGAACTCAGCCGGGTTATCCGGCAAATCGCCTTCCTGCAATTTGGCGAGATCGAGCAGCAATTCGGCATCCTGTGTGAGATCGGCTTCGGCTTTTGCCCGTTCCGCCAGCGCCAGGACCAGCGGGTGCGCGGGGTTGATTTCCAGTTTTGGCGGCAGCCCGAAGCTCGGCCGGCCGGCGCGGCGCAGCATGCGCTGCATCGCCAAATCCGGCCCGTGCTCGGCGGCGATCAGCATTGCCGGGCTGCCGGTCAGCCGGGTTGAAGCGGCGGCTTCGGAGATTTTGCCGGCGAGCGCCTTGCCCAAGGCGGTGCAAAGGGCGGTGATGTCCTCGCCGGTCTCGGCGGCGGCGAACAGATCGCTCGCCTGCGAGGCGCTTTTCAGTTTTTTGTCCTTGAAACTGCCCAGCCGGCCGGGCCAGAAAGCGTCGATCGGATCGGAGAACAGCAGCACCTCGAAGCCCTTCGCGGCGAAGCCTTCCAATTGCGGGGAGTTCTTCAAACTGCCGCCTTCGGCGCCGGCGAGGTAGTAGATCGCGTCCTGGCCTTCGGGCATGCGCGCGATATATTCATCGAGCGTGGTTGCCGCCTCCTTGGTGGATTCAAAGCGCAGCAAGGCGGCGATTTCCGCGGCGTGACCGGTATCGTCATAGATTCCGTGTTTCAGCACATCGCCGAAATTTTCCTGGAAGCTTTTGAATTCCTCGGCGTCCTTGGCGCGGGTTTTCAATTCCGACAGCACGCGGTTGAGCAGCGCCTTGCGGATTTTATCCAGCACCGGCGTGCTCTGCAGAATTTCCCGGCTGACATTCAGCGGCAGGTCCTCGGTATCGACCACGCCGACGACAAAGCTCAGCCAGTCCGGCAACAATTTGGCTTCATCGGTGATGAACATCCGCTTCACATGCAGCCGAACCGGCGAATGCTTCACTTCCTCCACCGGCATGAACGGTTTTGAGGAGGGAATAAACAGCAGGGCAGAGAATTCCAGCGTGCCCTCGGCGCGCCAGTGGATGGTTGCCCAGGGCTCATCGAACATATGGCCGAGATGGCGGTAGAATTCGGCGTAGTCCTGTTTGCTGATATCGGCTTTCGGTCGCCGCCATAAAGCGGTGCCTTCGGTGATCGCGCCGAATTTGCCGTCGCGCTCCAGCTCGATCGGGATGGCGATATGGTCCGCCCATTTCTTGATCACGGTTTCCAGCCGCAGCGGCTCGAGGAATTCCTCGGCATCCGGCTTGATGTGCAGGATGATGGTGGTGCCCGGCGCCTCGCGCGTCGCCGGTTTCAGGGTGTACTGCCCGCGGCCGGCGGATTTCCATTCCCATGCCTCATCGCTGCCGATTTTGCGGGAAATCACCTCAACCTCGTCGGCCACCATGAAGGCCGAGTAGAAGCCGACGCCGAATTGCCCGATCAGGCTTGGCCGTTCTTCCGGCTTGGTTTCGGACAGGCTGGCGGTGAAGGCGGAAGTGCCGGAGCGGGCGATGGTGCCCAGATGGTCGGCCAGCTCCTCCTTAGCCATGCCGGTGCCGCTATCAGCGATGGTGATGGTGGAGCCGAGCTTGTCGACCGAGATTTTGATCGCCGGCTGCTCCGGCAGCGCCAGGGTCTCATCGGAGAGGGCGAGGAAGCGGCGCTTGTCGGTGGCGTCGGCCGCGTTGGCGACCAGTTCGCGCAGAAAAATCTCGCGGTCGGAATATAGCGAATGCACCACCAGATCGAGCAGGCGGCCAACCTCGGTGCCGAAATTGCGGGTCTCTTCCTTAGCTGAAGCAGCGTTGGGTGAAGCGGTTTCTGTTTCGCTCATGTTAAATTCCTCCAATCGGCCGTTCAGTTAGGGCATCCGCCGGGAGGGTTCAAGAATCCGGCTTGCATTGAGCCGCGTTCGCCCCAACAATTACCCCATGTCCGGATTCTCTCCGCGGGTGAAGGCGGTTCTCGGCCCCACCAACACCGGCAAGACTCATTTGGCGATCGAGCGTCTGCTCGGCCATGCCTCCGGCATTATCGGGTTTCCGCTGCGGCTGCTGGCGCGTGAGAATTACGACCGCATGGTGCTGCGCAAGGGGATCCGGAACGTCGCCTTGATCACTGGCGAGGAAAAAATCGTGCCGCCGGATGCGAAATATTTCTCCTGCACGGTGGAGGCGATGCCGCTCGATCGGCAGGTGGAATTCGTCGCGGTGGATGAGATCCAGCTTTGCGCCGATCCGGACCGCGGGCATATTTTTACCGACCGGCTGCTGCACGCGCGCGGCATGGTGGAGACCATGTTTCTGGGTGCCGAGACCATTCGCCGGCTGCTCAAGCGGCTGGTGCCGGAGGCCGAGATCGAGACCCGGCCGCGGCTGTCGGAGCTGAGCTATGCCGGGCCGGTGAAGCTTTCGAAACTGCCGCCGCGGTCGGCCATCGTCGCGTTTTCCGGGGCGGAGGTCTACGCCATTGCCGAAGCGGTGCGGCGGCGGCGGGGCGGGTGCGCTGTGGTGATGGGCCGGCTCTCGCCGCGCACCCGCAATGCGCAGGTGGCGTTGTACCAGGAGAAGGAGGTCGATTTCCTGGTGGCGACGGATGCGATCGGCATGGGGCTCAACATGGATGTCGACCATGTGGCCTTTGCCGGGCTGTCGAAATTCGATGGCCACCGGCCGCGGCTGCTGATGGCGCCGGAGGTGGCGCAGATCGCCGGCCGGGCCGGGCGCGGCATGCGCGACGGCACGTTTGGTGTGACCGCCAACTGTCCGCCGTTGGCCGACGAGCTGGTCAAGGCGGTGGAAGCGC